>Ga0209714_1000075_pt1 | contig 62740 bp, 61 predicted proteins | sample COGITO_mtgs_1104_5_FD_185517 | JGI IMG/M metagenome (GOLD analysis project Ga0209714, IMG submission 185517) | Pelagic marine microbial communities from North Sea - COGITO_mtgs_110414 (SPAdes) (version 2) | ecosystem: Environmental > Aquatic > Marine > Epipelagic ...
ATACCCCCCCCACCCCCTTAGACCCTACCCATTAAATGGATCAATTTTGCAATCGAATTGTGCAATAGACGCGGGGGGTGCCTTTTTTCAATATGAAATACAAGCTAATAAATTACAACATATTTCTAGAAGCCAAAAAAAACGGCGCCCTTTTACAAAATAAGCAAATTAATAATTTAAAAAAAAACCAAGGGTCGCCTCAAAAAAAACCAACCTATATATAAAAACAATCAAAAAAAGTGTATTATATTATAATCAAATGGCTCGAAAACGCAAACAACCCGAGATAACAGACGAGAACGAGATCAAGAAGATCGCGTCCTCTCTGCACAAAAGAAACGTCAAGCTAAAAAAAATAAGCCTAACCGACAAACAGCTAGCTTTATTAAAATTAATATTTGATAAAGAAACAAGTATTGTATTCATAAGTGGGCCTGCTGGCACAAGCAAGACATATGTAGCTATATATGGAGCTTTACAATTATACAATATGAATAATGATCATGGCATCACATATGTACGCACGATCGCAGAAAGTGGCGAAAAAAGCCTTGGCGCACTTCCTGGAGAAATGGCCGAGAAGATTAATCCATACATGATGCCAATGAACGAAAAACTCGACGAGCTTTTGGTTCCTGGCCAGGCCAGCATTTTAAAAGAAAAAGACATCATCAAAGGAATGCCTGTAAATTACCTTCGCGGCGCCAGTTGGATGAACGAAATAGTAATCGCGGACGAATCTCAGAATTTCACATTCAAAGAGCTTACTACTTTAATGACTCGGCTTGGTCGCGGCAGTAAATTGATCATTTGCGGCGATCCAATGCAGAGTGATATTAATGGACGAAGTGGATTTGCAGATATGTATCGTATTTTCGATGATGAACAAAGTAAAGAACAAGGAATTCACACATTTCATTTCGGAGCAGAAGATATCATGAGAAGTGAGATATTAAAATTTGTAATAACAAAAATCCAAAATAAAAAATAAAATGCACACGCGATTACCCACAATAGAAATAAACGAAACAATGAATTCTTTGAGTCAAGTAATTGACTGGGGACTTCGCGAATCAAATGTTCCAGAAACCTGGAAGATTACTCAAGGCGAGGGAGTCACTATCATGGTTATTGATACTGGCTTTCCAGATCATATTGATATTGGCGATAATGCGATTCGTGGAAAAAATTTCATTCCAAACGAACCTTTGGAAGACGAAAACGGTCATCAAAGCCACTGTGTTGGTATAATTTGCGGAAAGAACAACGGAATTGGCATGGTTGGCGTTGCTCCAAAAGCTAAAGTTATTTGCACAAAAGCTTTGGGTAAATCTGGCGGAGGAAATTATGATGGACTTGCAAAAGCTCTTGATCATGCAATACAGATCAAACCTGATATTGTATCTATGAGTTTGGGCGGAAATGCTCCATCGCCAATTTTACATGCAAAGATAAAAAAATTATATGAAATGAATATTCCTGTTGTTTGCGCTGCAGGAAATACTGGCGAAGGCGGAGTTAATTGGCCTGCCGCATTTGACGAAACAATTGCCGTTGCCGCGCACGATAAATTTGGAAAGGTTGCCAATTTCTCTTCTCGCGGAGAAAAAGTGGAATGGGCAGCCCCGGGAGTAAATATATATAGTACATTTTTAAACAATTCATATGCAAGCTTGAATGGAACATCAATGGCTTGTCCATTTTTAGTTGGAGTAATTGCATTGATGATATCAAAGCATAAAAAACAAGAAAAAACAGAAAATAAAAACGACTGCAAAACTGTAGCTCAAATAAGAGAACATTTATTAAAATATACAAAGGATCGCGGAAAAGATGGTCGCGACACAGATTGGGGCTACGGAGTTATTGATGTTGAAAAATTAATTGGCGAGCCTGAGCCCGAACCCGAACCCGAACCCGAGCCTGAGCCCGAACCCGAGCCTGAGCCCGAACCTGAGCCCGAACCTGAGCCCGAACCTGAGCCCGAACCCGAGCCTGAACCCGAGCCCGAGCCCAAACCCGAACCTAAAACCAAAAAGAAACTTTTGCGTTATTTGCCTTGGGCCGCTTTAGGGTTGGTTATTATTTATGCAATATATCTCTCACTCTCCACCTCCCCTTAAGTAGTTTAACTAAAATAAAAAGCTCGAGCAAAAAGTCAAGACTCTCAAAAAATAAAAAAACGTGTAATCCTTTCAGATGGCAAATCATATATATACAATAGAAATCGGCAACGCCCGAACTCATTATCTTTGGCGCAGCGGTTACCTTCAAACCGTTGGTGGAATACGAGTCGAAAATGAGCCGATTTATTTGGGAGAAAATCCAGAAATAATAATTCCCGCAGGAGATACAATAGCGATATATGAATATCGTTCTATGGTATCTTTTACGAACGAGGAATTAGGAGCAGTACCGACAATAGCATCTATAACCAAGGCATTTTCAATTATGCTTAATCGAGCTGTAGACCCTGCTGGTTTGCAACATTATACCCAGCCCTCTTATACAAATCTTCAAAGCGTTATAGTAGAAATAGGCTTTAGTGATGAATACCGCTTGATTACACCTCGAGTGTACGGTTATCCAATGCAGTTGAATAATTTAGATGGAACGATTGTTGCAAGAATGGATGATTATGAAAATTATATTAACTCGCAACCCGATCTATTAGATTATTACAATAACCCCGCAAATAATTGGGGTTATGATTGGGGTGCTGCCGTCGAACCTGTACAAAGCAGAAGCAAGGCGGAATTTGGCGAATCTCATTTTGCAGTAGCTGGATCTTTGTACGGTAACACGTTATTGAGTTACACGTCTAACGAAGCTAAATCAGTGAGTTACCAGCCTTCAAATGGGCTATTTTTACAAGGAACCAATATAATTTCTATTGTCGATTCAGCTTCTAATACTTTATCAAGTCGACAAACTTCAATCGAGCAAATAAGATCCAAGATGAACGAAGTTATCAATCAAGGCAATCAATCGGTTTCGATCGGAACAGAGCCTACAGATCCAAAATCTGGTGATACATGGTTTGACGGAAATTCTCTCAAGATATATATCGGGTTAGAATTATCAACAGAAGATGGAAACAGTACAATTTCCACAGAAGACGGTTTTCAGGATTTAGATTTAGAACTTGCAAGTCCTTGGTTGGAACTTGGTGGCTCAATAAGTTCAAGCAGTACGGAATCTCTTGCGCCAACAGCATCTATTGTGCCTTATGCGGGCTCATCTGCTCCGACTGGATATCTACTATGCGATGGTGCAGCCAAGAGCAGAACTACTTACGCAACTCTTTACGCCGCACTTGGTGGAGCAGATTCCCCTTATGGCCAAGGAGATGGTTCTACCACTTTCAATATCCCCGACCTTCAAGGCCGAGTAATTGCTGGGCATGGCGGGACTTTATTAAGTGGATCAGCGGATGCAATTGGCGCTACAAATGCCCATAGCACAAAAACGCATACCCTCAGTATTGCAGAAATGCCGGCTCACGATCACACATATAATCGAACAACTAATGTGACCGCTGGAGGTCCAGCGGCCATCGAGGATGGTCCAGTTGTAGGGGCAGCCACATCTAGCTCAACAGGGGGAGGCGGAGCGCACAACAATGTCCAGCCGACCATCATTTTAAATTACATAATAAAGACTTAATATAGACACATACTCATACAGAAATACTTTTCAAAACAATTAAAAGGCATAATCACAAATATATAATCAAAGTGTAACAATAATCATGGGAACAAAAATATCAGATCTAACTCCAAATTCAAATCCAAATAAGGATTCTGAAATAGTCATCGCTCATAATGGGCAAAATGCAAAAGTAAAATTATCAGAGTTGTCTGATATCGTAGCTCCTGTGCAAGCAGGTGGAGGGTTGAGTAAAAATTCAGAAGGAGCTTTAAGAGTCTCTTCCGAATCAGCGTTTTTTGTTTTGCTTGTTAACAGTAATGGAACAGCGTACGAAAATACACAAGACATGACTTACACTCCTGGCGCTTTTCATGCGAGCTGGCAAATTGCAGATTTAAAATTTGTTACCGTACGGGACGCAATGCACTTCTCACAAAACAATTTTCCGTCGGGAGTTACCGTAAGGATAGTTATGGAAACAGATATTACTGAAACAAGAAGCGTATCTGTCAATCATTATAATATGATTGAGTTTTCTTGCAACATTCACGTTTATGGAAATACATGGCATGGATTATATGGAATTTCTCATGCAGATGCATTTACCGCTCAAAATGTAGGATCAAGACGTACACTTACAATATCTGGTCAAAATACGCAATTTAATAACATGATTCTTTGGAACTCCGGCAGCGGAACTCTCGGCTTTGTCTTTATGAACTTTGACATTCAAGATATGAATCATAATGGGTATACTTTCGGAGTATTTCGAGCTGAGCTAACGGGATATACAGTTTTTGCTGGAGTCAAAGTTAAGATTAGCGGCTCAAGTACTTTTAAAATACCTAGAATTATAGAATGTAGAGATAATGGAACCTCAACAATTAGAGTTCCTTCTGCTCCGGGAGCAGGCGATACGCTTATCGGTAAGGAGGTTGCGGATCCGCTACTTCAAGGCTTCGGGTTAAATGCTCTTGAATTGGATCTTGCAAGTTATGCGGGAGGATTCGGAAGGATTTGTGATGTAGTTACGGGAAGTCTACGTATCAATGAATATAATGCACATATGTATGGAGTGGGAGCGGAAAAATATACCTTTAATGCCAATATTTGTTTTACAACAGACGCACAACTACATGGGTCTGCAGTGGTGGTAGAACAAAATTCTCTTTTTGAAGCTAATGGTCCATGTTTTACAAAAGCTAGCGGAGTAACAATCTATAGCAACTTCGCCGCGATTGATCCTAGCCAATATGCATCTATTAAATTTTCCGATCCTCTAGATTGGGGAGACAATGAAAATGTGACTACAGGAAGTGTTTCGTCTGCAGGAGTTCCTGGAAACGCCTTATACGATACAGAGGCAGTTGCGATTGCTGATTATGTTCAAGTAGGATCTTTTGTTAATACTTTGTCAATAGCAACCCCTTCAACTAAATAATAATTATGAACGAAAATTTACCGCTTATATCTCCGCAATTCAAATCTTCTAGTTTTAAATACACCGCGCTGCGCTTTTCAGATGATTCTGAATTGATTTGCATTTTTTCTGTTTATGAAAATAAAGAAATTACTAAAGATGATTCCGACTGGGAAAAAGCTTTAGAATATGTTACAGCTAGGCAGTTGACTCCAAAATTAGACGCCGAAGAATAAAACATTTTTTCGTGTAATTTATTTTACATGAAATTGATTATAGAATCTTGCTTGACCGAACCTCCAAGCGAAATCTCTTGTTTTCGCGATGTTACATTATTTGCCCGAACATACAAGTTCGAGGATGTGCTTCTAGAATGCCCGCCAGGTACCCGTAGCATGTATTGGAACTGGCTCAAGGGGTTTGGTGCCCACGACTTTATAAGTTATTTAATAATAGATACAGAACAAGAATCTGGATTTACTTTAAAAACAGATAAAGCTGCAGATATTTCAGTAGATAGAATAACATGCTGTAATTTAAATTACATTATAAGTAAATTAAAATAAAAAACCAACGGCAAATTAATCACCGTTGGTCTTTATGAAATATAAATTTTTAAAAACCTACTCTGATTTCGCGCTTTCTTGTTTCTGATTTTCTGTAGGATTTTTGATATCATTAAGAAGTTTATCAAAATCTTCAGTTGGCATTTGTTCAATCGTATTATTTGCTTGAACCATAGCTTGGCTTTGAACCGCCTGAATTAATGTTCCTAATGATACGGTACTTAAAGCTTCTGCCAAATTCGCTTTATCAAGAAATTGATTAGCTATAGCAGTTGCTACTATGTCGTGGTCTGCTTTTTGCTCGGCAGTTAATTCCTTACTCTCTGTTGAGTCTGCGTTTTTTTCTTCAGTTTGTTCTGGTTTTTCTAATGTTGCATCTGTCATATGTATATATTATAATTTAATTTTAAAATTTAAAGTAATTTCGCGGCGAATTATATGTTTTTTCATTAATAGGTTCATTGTTATATTCTTGCAATGCTATTTGCATGATTATAGTTTGATGTATTAATTGTTTATCTTGTTTTATTATTAATTCTTGCTGACGTTGAATGATTTCTCTTTGATTCCACGCAAACCATCCTACGAATACCAATAACACCAAAACACTAATAAAGCTTAACCTCTCACTCACACAGCATAATAAAATGATTTTTAGATAATTCAATATATTGTATGTATATATATCAATAAAAGAAATAGAATATAAAACAATAGTAGTTTATTATATAATAAGATGCAGAAAATATCTGCAGAAATAATTTATTAATTTAAAATAGTGTATAATTAAGTATGTCAAACAAGCAAGTACATGAACTCGGTAAACTCTCAAAAGCTGACTTTCTACCTACAGTCGATAACTTTTTGATTCAAAAAGCTTCTGGAGGAACTTATCGAGCGAAATTTTTTGACTTGATAAATTCCCCCTCGGCCAACCTGCCAGGAACCAGAGCTTGGTCTTGGAACTGGCTTGCTGAGCCTGAATATTTGATTCCGTACAACATGATCCACCAGAAGCTGTCAGGACTAACAGGGAACCCTCTAATTAAAGACTTTAAAGTTTCTTGGTCTCAAAAAGTCGTTGGTAGCGGAAAAACTACTTCGAGCGTACCGGTTATTGCTCGCAGCATATTAATGTCCGCGTACGCAAGAAATTGCGAAGTCTCTCTTGCTCGAGCAAGAAGCTCTGAGGTTATTTGCGACAGAGCAGGTAGAGTTTTAGATTCAAAAGATTGGGGTTGGAATTACTTTCTTTTAGGAGAATACGACGTTGGCGACTCTCGAGCTTCTGGGCACTGCTCTGAGTCTTTATTTATTGTAGAGCATGTAGGCAAACCAGCTTCTGTTAAGCATGGTATTGACGACATTAATCTGGAAGAAGGAACTTTTATTACCTTCAAAACTAGTACTCCAACTTACCCCTGCTATTTTAAAGGTGCGTCTCCCCCAAGGAGGAATGATGGTGGTTGGGGTCAAGTTTCGCGGAACATCCCGGGATTGGGCCTTACTGCCAAAACAGCCGCTTCACAAATACCTAACGGCGTAATCCCCGCAACGATAAGCGATAGCGATGCCAACCGCAATAGAGTTGCATCTTCTGAACTGTTTTATGTTAAAATGCATGCCTGGGCTTGATATGAAAATAGATAATTTAGACAAGATATTGAGCGTGAATGATTTAGAGCCAGACAAAGATCGAATATTAATCGAGAAAAATGGATCAACTCACTATACAACCTTGTATGATATTCAAGAAATTCTTAATACTCGGGATCGACCAAGCGCAAAAACTGCGTGGAATTTTATACCAAAAACCTACCTTCAAGAAGCGCTAATTCAAGACGTAACTATAAGTAGCGGCAAGCAAGCCACCGTCAATAACGAAAGAATATTGTCTGCCGCAAACCCTCTCACAATGGACAACAATACCCAAACAATTCGGGTTAAAATTGCGGGCATTTCAGACGGTTCTTTATATATTCCGAGCGGTGTCCGAAGAGTTCTTGTTAAAGCTGTTGGTCAAGGGCTTGCGTTTTCTTCAAGATTCAGAACTTCCGGGGAAGTAGTGACCCCTTTGCTAAATGAAAAAAGTGTGGCAATTTTTCCTTTAGAGAACATTCAAGACGTGGTCGTGCGTAATGATGCAACACCTCGATTGTTCAATAATGCACCGAATGATCCTGGGAACTATTATGTGACTCAGTTGCCAATGCATCAAAGCGACAAAGAAACTACCAGCGCAATTCTGACATATATATTTATCGGGAGGACAGCGCTCACAACCAACGAGTGGCTAAGAAAAATGACAGATAGAAATGCTGAGTTGGGTCCATTATCTTTTCCTCGCGACCGTATTCCAAGCAATAAAAATCAAAATAATATTGATCCAATTGATCAGGTAACATTTTCTCTTGCAAAAAGGCCCGACGCTTCAGTAAGTGAATTAACTTCTTTTCAGATTTTAGCTTATTCTAATTTCGGATAAAAATTCTCGCAACTCAATAAAAAAATGAAAACAAAAAGCATTGGTACTTTACCTCGCCTCGCGCCGGAAGATTTTGCGCCCGACCAGGATTTAATTCTGATACAAAAAGCTGACTCTAATCAACTCAAGGTGATTGATTTTAATTTATTACTTGCTGCTGCAAGCTTTTATTATGTTGGAGAGTTAAATGAGTGGAATAAAGTTGTACCAAGCAATTTATATTATAAAACCTACAGATTCACCGATTATGGATTGGATTCAGACCTTGATACTCCAGAAGCTGTAGACGAATATATCTATATAGACGTCCAGGTCGCAGATTTAGATATAGGTCAAAAGCGCATACCTTCAGAAGCAAAAAACATTATAATTCTTATAGATCATTCTGAAGGAGTTGAGTATCTTGACGAAAGAGGTTGGAATAAACTAGAAAGCGGCCAGAAGAATTTTGTATTTGAGAATATGCAATATCCTCGATTAAACTCATTTAAATTTAACGACACTTCTGTAGCCAACAAGATACCGCACTCTAATGGCAGTATTTTTCTGACTCCAGATAACCACGCAGCATTTAGATGTACAGCAAACGTTGTTGATCAATTAGGTTTCCAGATTTATGCGTGGGCTTATTGATTTTTAAATTCTTGACGTGATGGTTTAGATTTGATATAATATCCATTATGAAATATTGGATATTATTGTTAAGTACTGTATCGGGTTTAATTGGTAACGATTATAAATTTATTTTTAATTCTGGCATGCCTGAAAATAGGTGTGATATTGTTTTTTTAGTGAAAACAGAGGAGGTAATAAATGCCGAGAAAAAAGTGGGTGACATTTGGAAGGATACTTGTTCGGTTTATCCGTTATTTAAAAGATATAAAAATTTCTTCAATGTGCATCTTGTAAAGTCTTCCGAACTGTTTGATGATTTACCTAAAACCAATATGTCTAAATGGTGGAATAATGACATTTTAATGGCACGATACTTTGCAGACTTAAATGCATCGTTTTCTGGTCGAGATATTGGAGTTTTATTAAGAGAAAATATTGAAAGCTTAAAAGGGTCATACCAAGGTGGCGCATATGCAGCAGCAAGACTTTGTTTTATTAAGGAATATACAAGCTCAACATTCAGATTGTTTGCTCATGAAATGGGGCACACGCTGGGACATTTATCTGATGAATACGCGATGAGATACAATTATACAGGTCGATACCCTGCAAACATTATCCTTAAAGAGGATTCCGATATTTTTACGGGGCGCGAAGGCAGGTTCACTTTTAGCATGAACAAGTGGGTTCGCTGGCAGGGCTATGTTGATCCAATAAGTAAAATAGCAATTGATGGCCCGCATATGCAATACAAAGGTAAAGACTACCCAGGGTCTAGTTTATATTATAGACCATCCTCTCACAATACAATCATGAACAATCAAAATGTACAAAATGCTTTTTATGATGCAGTAGCAAGAGAACATATGATATTATCTATTTATGATTTTTGCAAAGTTATTGATTCAGCTTCTGATAATAATATCACAGTTAATGGCTCTGATATTCTTGAAGTTAATGTTATAGATGAAGATATTATTGATGTTGTTTGGGAGTTGAATGGAGAGCCTATATCAAATAAAAAATACTTAATTTTAAAAGATTTAAATTTGAGCAAAGATTCTAATTTAACTTTAACTGCTTGGGACACTGCTTTAAATACTGATTACAAAACTGACGATCGTGGGGGTTGGGTAAGAAAAGACTCTGAAAATAAATTAATCCAAACAATAGAATATAAATTTGATCCAGCCTCCGAAGTCAAGAAATGGTATGAATGCATGCCAATCGTTCGAGGTGAATGGCGCAAGTCTTGTTGGTTTGGACACTTTATGGCGCTGGACAATGGATGGGTATACCACGAGACATTAAAATGGGTATACGGGGCTGCTTCGGGATCTGGTGTCTGGTTCTTTATTGCCGACGAAGGCTGGCTATGGACATCTCCAGAGCTATTTCCGTATTTTTATTCAAATAACGAACGAAAATGGTTAATGTTCAATTAACTCTTTTTACTTTTTATTCTTTTTATTTCAGCTGGTAATATTTTAATTACTTTATCTGTTTTATTTTCCATCATCAATTCTGCCGGAGTAGACCCATTCAGTTTAGCGTTTTCTGATTTTAACCAGCATGTTGATTGATAAGAGTTTAAGTTTTTGCTTAGCATTTCTAGAATAGATTTTTGTGACATTACTATATTATACACTGATTAAGGGGTTTTTATATTAATCTCGTGTGTATATTACTGTATGGGCCCTATTATAAATACAGTTATTGGAGCAGGTATAAAGCTCGTTTGCAACCTAATTAACTCTTGGTTGGAACAAAAAAGGCAAGATCAGTTAGCTTTGGCCGCAAGAGACGATAAAATGTTGGCGGCATTGATCGCTGGCCAAGATAAAAATTCTAGCGATTCTTTTGTAAAGGTCACTCGAAGAATATTGTTTATGAGTATAACTTTTACGATGTGTTTTTTGATGATATATTATGCGATGAATCCTCACATAACTTATAATTTAATTGTTCCAAAGGGAGACGGAGCAAAATGGGGTTTCTTCAGTTGGGTTTTTGGGGGCAAAGATTGGGAGATGGTTCAGATGACTGGAGGTTTGATGCTTGCATCTTTTATGGATTTATGCTTTATGGTTGTAGGTTTTTACGCAATACCAAGCAAGCGCAGATGAGATTTTTATTATTATTTGTTTTTTTCTTGCAGTCCTGCTCAAGCAAGTTTGTTAAAAAAAATGAAAAAGCAGAAATTTTTAATTCTCCAAATCAAAATTATGATGTATTTAATGTCGTGAATAAACCTGAAACTTACGACTCTGTGAATCCATTAATTTGGTTTGGAGCGATAATTTTGCTTGTAATATCTTGCTCTGTGTTACCCGCAATGCTAAAAAAATGAGTTTCGGACTGGATGTTATTGTTGGCTTAACTGGTTTAATTTCTGCGGCGACCGGTATTTTTGGCATGTGGCTTAAGATTAAAATGGACGAAAAGAAAGGTAAGCAATTAAACTATGACCCCTCCATGCATGGAAATGTAATTACCGCATTAGAATTCATCCTAAGCGAAACCGAAGCTGATAGGGTTTCAATTTTAGAATTTCATAATGGAGAGCACTACTTTTCAGGAAGAAGTCAGCAAAAATTTAGTTGCACATACGAAGCTGTAAGCGAAGGAATAAGCGTTGAGAGTAGCAAGCTTCAAAATATTAGAATATCCAACTTTCATTGTTTGGTAAAATCTATCATAAAGGAAGAAACCTTTATTTGCAATGATATTGATTTATATCAAGATGATTTAGGATTCAAGTCCTTCTTGCAGGGAAAGGGTATACAAAGTTTTTTTGCAAGACCGGTTAAAACTTTGAATGGTAAAATTATAGGAGTAGTCTGTTTGGAGTACGTAAAATCAAAAAGAAAATGGAGCGAAGACGTTGAACAATTCACAAGAAAACAAGCTCGACTGGTTAGTGGGTATTTGATATAATTTTTTTTAAGGTTATAATGTATTATTATGGCCTTTTCTTATTGTCCTCATTGTGGTTTTAAAAATATGTATTCCACTCAGCCGCCGAAATTTTGTGGCGGCTGCGGAGAAACCTTAAACATATCATCCGCGTTAAAACAAAAACCTGCGGGCGAGCGAATGGTGAGCTCAAGCTCAAGAGCCTCTATTCAACGAGAAGTTCATGACCCTGACGGAACGGATGTGTATCAAGTGCCAAACATTTCTAAATTATCGTACTCAATAGAGAGAGATAGAAATAAGTTTAATTTAAAAGATCTCATACCTCTTGGAGAGGTCGAGAAAATACAGGAAGAAGCTAAAGCTCAAACAAAAAAATCAAAGAATCGTGGCAGACCCAAAAAAAACTAACTTTTCTTACGAAGATAAATCTCAAGAAATAAACGTTGAGATAAAGAAAAGAAGAGGTAAGTGGTTTTTAGACTCGTTGGCTTGGTTTGATTTCGAAGATGTCGAGCAAATAATTAAGGCTCACATATTTAAAAAATGGGACCAATGGGATCAAAGCAGATCTTTGAAGCCTTGGGTTAATAAGATCGTCACGAATCAAATGAAAAACATCTTGCGCAATAATTATAGCAATTTCGTTAGGCCTTGCTTAAACTGCCCCTTTAATCAATCTTGCGCTATGAAAGATGGAGGGGAATCTTCTTTATGTGGGTTTACGAAAACCGGACTTCAAGATTCATCATGCCCATTATACGCAAAATGGGAAAGAACTAAAAAGCCCGCATACGGAATAAAAATGGCACTAGCTTTAGAGAATCATAGTCTCGAAGTTGGGTCTATGGAGGATCATAATTTTAATATTGTTGACGCTTACGAGAAGCTTAACGAACACATGAAAAAGCAGCTTTCTGCAAAACAATTTCAAGTGTACGATTTGTTATTCATTCAACATATTGATGAAGAAGAGGTCGCGAGAGAAATGGGTTACAAGACTTCTGAAAAAGGAAGGAAGGCTGGCTACAAGCAGATCAAAAATCTGAAAAAAGTATTCAAACAGAAGGCTCAAGAAATTCTCAAAACAGAAGATATAATCGCAGTAAAAGCTGTACCGCCATGGGCTTAAACGATTCGCAGAAAGAAATCATCCTCCAGAATGCCGATAAGATTCTGGATTTAACAGAGTTGACGAGGTTGGCATTTCCGGACGCAGAAAAAGTCGATGGAAGAAGCAAGCAAGGGAGAGCTGTTCGGAATTTTCTAGTAAGTAGCAAGATAGAGTACGAAACAAAGCATATTTATCCAAAAGATGATATTGAGTTGACCGCTGATCAAAAAGATTTTATAGAGCAATCAATATCTGATGGAATGAATTGTTCTCAAGTGGCCGCCGTAATGTTCCCGTCTGAGAGGATAACTCATAATTGTAAGGAATATATGGCGGTGCTAAGCTATGTTGATAGTTCGGATATTATAACCACTCCCCCGTCAGAGAACGCTGTTAATAGAAAATATTCTCCACCAAAAGCTTCAAGCAAAATAATAAAAAAGATAAACGACTACGCTCAGACGAAAATTAACGAAGAAAAGCTAACCATGCAAGAGCGAAGGGGTGTAGAATCTCTTGGAGCCTTCCTAGCTTCCCCTCGGTTCTTGCAGGTTATTAATACTTACGATAGTCAAGATGATAGAGACCTATTTGAAGCTGAATTTGTTAGAGCCACTTGGGACAAGCCTGACTTGACTAGTGACGAGATTAATTTATATATTAATGTTTGCATGGACTATATTCATTTAAAGATTATTCAAAGCGCAATTAACAAATTAAATAAAATGTTTGATGAAGCAGAAGATCAACAAGATTTAACTGTGAGGTTGGCGGAGTTACTTAAAACTAAAAGCGAAGAATATAATCAGTGCGAAAAAAGAATGGAATCCCTTATTCAAAAACTACAGGGCGACAGATCCAAAAGAATTTCTTCAAAACAGCAGCAAAACGCAAGCATTCTATCTTTAGTTCAATTATTTCAAGAGGAAGAAGAGAGAGAGGTCATGATTAAGATCGCAGAACTCCAAAAGAAGGCTGCAAGAGGGGAAGCTTCTCGTCTAGAATCTATGCCCGACTGGAAAGCAAGAGTTCTTGGAATTTCTAAAGAAGATGTTATCTAACAAAAAAATCTTCAAGAATCAATATTTCTCCGCAGGTATTGAAGAGGACGGCGAATTAAGATTTACTGGCAAAAACGCCTTAGGCTTTGCTTGGAGACCTGGTCAAGACCAGTTTGACTTATTAATAGATTCCTGCACGATTGATGGGCAGGGAGTTGCAGAAGGCTTGAAATTATCTTTTTGTAGCAACGTGATCGTATCGAATTCAATTATTATTGGAGGCTATGAAGATTGCGTGGACATCGTGCGCGGAGATGGTATACTTTTCGACAATTGCACTTTTTTTGCTGGAGAAAGAACTAGTCAGCATGTTACCATCAAAGGCGGAGCAAAGCAAATAACCTTTAACAGCTGTAAGTTTGTTAATTCGTTTAGAAATTGGTGGGATGGGGCATGCATTGATTTAGGAAACTGGACAGATTACGATGATGTGCACAGGCCAAAAGTTAGGGACGTTAAGATTATCAACTGCTCCATGAAAGAAGTTGAGCACCCTATACTTTACAGAAGGCTGTATTCTGAAACCCCTCAGGTGAAAAATTCTCCAGGACTAAGGTTTAACGCTCCAGAAATATTTGTTAAGTTATTTTGGTATGGACAAAGAAAAGGCTTATTCGGAAAAAGACGAAGGTTTACCAAAGAATGGTTGAAAGTTTATAATCATGAGTTATGAATAAATGCAAGATATGTCTTGAGGATTTTGAGAGCGATAAAAAGTTGCACATGCATTTGCGCTCTCATAAAATAACGCTCGCAGAATACTATGTAAAGTATTATCCAAGATATAATTTATATAGTGGAGATTTATTGCCTTTTAAGAATAAAGATGATTATTTTAGTCGAGATTTTTTTAATAGAGATCAGTTGTTAAGGTGGTGCGAAGAAAACGAACCCAAGCAAGTAAAACAATACATATTAAAACTTTTAAAAGACAGAATTGAGAGAAAAGAGTTGCTCAAAGGCCCTTCTCATTTAGAATTAATTAATAATGAAATGCCAACTATAGACTTGTATCAAAAACATTTTGGATCTTATACTTATGCGTGCAACGAAGCAGGTGTTGAGCCCTTGTTTAATTCTAGGTTACCAAAAGAGTGGAATGCGGAAGTGGATCCTATGATGAAAATATTTATCGACACAAGAGAGCAGAAACCTTTAGAGTTTCCGAATTCAGAACCTCTCAAGTTAGACTTTGGTGATTATGCTGTTGGCGAAGAATTTTACGACTATACTTATGTAGATAGAAAAGGCGAACAAGACTTTAAGTCCACTTTGAGTAAAAATAATTATGATCGCTTTAAGTACGAATTGACTCGGGCTAGAGATTTTGATAGTTATTTATTTATCGTCACAGAAAATGACATACGAAGCATTCAGCATAATAATAAAAGGGGTGCTCACATTTCAAATATGAAATATATATACCACAATATGAGAGTTCTCTCTCATCAGTTCGCAGGGGCTTGTCAATTTATTTTTACAAGCAGTAGACAAGAGTCTGAAAGATTAATACCTAAGATCTTAACGCTCGGGAAGAAATTGTGGAACGTTGATCTGCAATATTATCTCGATAACAAATTAATATAATGACTTGGGAAGCAGGAAATCAATTATCTCGGAATCAGCATAACGACTTTAATCAGAAACTTTCTGAGGTTAAAGGGTTTATTGAGGAGAAGGAGGCTAAACTATTATTGTATCAATTTCTAAGAGAAAATATAACTTTTACCGCAGACCTGGTTAGCGGAGTTCAACTTTTTCCATTTCAACATATGGCCATCAAGTCTATGTTTGCTACCGATTATTTCATGGGCGTCTGGAGTCGAGGAATGAGCAAGTCTTTTACAACTGCAATTTACGCATATCTTGACGCGATACTGAATCAGGGTGTTGAGATAGGTATATTGTCCAAGTCATTTCGTCAGGCAAAAATGATTTTTAAAAAAATAGAGGATATTGCCGCAAAGCCTGGAGCCACTTATCTGCAACAATGCATAACTCACAAATCAAAAAGTAATGACGAATGGCTCCTCGAGATTGGAAGTTCTCGGATACGAGCGTTGCCATTAGGGGACGGAGAAAAGCTTCGAGGGTTTCGTTTTCATAGGATTATCATTGATGAGTTTGCTTTAATGCCTGAACGTATTTATAATGAGGTTATTATCCCGTTCTTGAGTGTTGTTGAGAACCCGACTCAGAGAGAGGCCCTTTATAACCTAGAGACCCAATCAATTAAGAAGGGAGAGATGGCTGAAGACGATCGTCATCTTTGGCCAAATAATAAGTTGATAGCTCTCTCTTCTGCGAGTTACAAATTTGAATATATGTATAAAGCTTATGAGCAATTCGAGCAATTAATTCATACTGGCAGCAAGAAGCATTCTGACGCTAATCGTGTGATAATGCAATTTAGTTATGACTGCGCTCCCAAGCAACTTTATGACAAAAATCTATTAGAGCAGGCTAAATCAACAATGAGCCAGAGTCAGTTTGATCGAGAATTTGGTTCTATTTTTACAGATGATAGTAGCGGGTATTTCAAGACTTCTAAGATGGCCTCGTGCACTCTTGAGGATGGAGCAACACCAAATATAGAAGTTAAAGGGGAAATTGGTGAAAAATATATTCTCGCGTTCGATCCTAGTTGGGCAGAAAGCGAAAGTAGTGATGATTTCGCAATGATGGTTCTAAAATTGGAGGACAAGAAGAAAATCGGGACGGTTGTTCATAGTTATGCTTTATCGGGAACAAATTTAAAACAGCATATATTTTATTTTTATTATTTACTCACTCATTTTAATATTGTATCTATAGTTGGAGATTATAATGGAGGAGTTCAATTTATAAGCGCATGCAACGAGAGCAGTTTATTTAAGACTAACAAATTAAATATAAAATGCATAAATACAAACTTTGATGATATAGAAAATTATCAAAAGAAATTACTAGAAGGGCAAAGAGAGTATAATCTTGAGGACAAGACTATTTGTTATTTGCGAAAACCTAGTAGCCAGTGGATACGAGTTGCTAACGAATTACTGCAAGCAAATTTTGACCACAATAGAATATACTTTGCATCCCGCGCTATTGATGATGCCTATAACGAACAGCGAAAGAAAAAAATACCAATTAAGGATCTAAAATTCCTGAGAACCTCTCAGAGTTTAGATAAGCAAACCGATGCGGCGAAAATGATTGATTTCGTAGAGCATCAGTTTGATATGATGAATTTAATCAAGACTCAGTGTTCTCTAATCCAGATTTCTACATCCGCAGGTGGTACGCAAACTTTTGATCTTCCCCCAAGCTTAAAAAGGCAAACTGGCCCAGAGAAAGCGAGGAAAGATAGTTATTCCGCTCTGGTACTTGGAAATTGGATGATAAAATTGTATTATGATATGATGAATATCAAGGCCGCAAGCGTGAATTACACTTTTACTCCCATGTTTATAAACTAGGTGTACTTTTTTATTAATGGATAATCAATATAAATATACAGCCACTTTTGATAGCGTAGTCTTTGCTTCCAGTGATATCGAGGAATCAAACATCAGCAAGGCTTCGCTCGAGTCCTTACGGCCTTTAATACCTAAAGATATAGACTTAGATAGGAATATAGATTTATTAGGTGTTGCGTTCAACGCGGCAGTCGTAAACAAATTTAATAAGAATGGCGATGGAATCAACAGTGAATCTGCAGTAGCAATAAAGGATTACTTTGTGCACAAACCGACAAACATAGAGCACGATAGAGATAATATTGTTGGACACATTGTTTCTGCTGGTTTCTCGAGATACGGTAGCAATTCAGAATTAATGAGTGACGACGAAGCTTTGGTTGAAGAGGGGTCGTACAATATTTCATTAGCTGCAGTAATTTATAAAACAGCAAGTAAAGAGTTTTCTGATCTTGTTGTAAATTCCACAGATGCAGATAGCGATTACTTTGAAACCGTTTCTGCTAGCTGGGAGGTTGGATTTAATGATTATGTAATTTCTGTCGGAGGCGATGATCTCCATGAGTCTTCTATTATTTCTGATCCAGAAGAAATGAAAGCTTATTCTCCTTATTTAAAATCTCTAGGAGGCAAGGGCGCCTTGCAGGACGGCCGCAAGATTAATAGATTAATTATTGGAGATATTTACCCTTTAGGTATTGGATTCACTTCTAACCCTGCTGCAGACGTAAAAGGTATTATTGCAGAACGTGAGAGTTCTCCAGAGAACGAAAACACGAGCAGAGAACCTATAAATAAAATTATAACAAAAAGTAAAAAAACTTCCCATTCCACTTTAGAAAATGTAACAATCAAAGAATCAACTAATATTATGGACAAAGATCAAATTATAAATGAATTCCGAGCAGCTTTAGATGAAAAGCTTGGCAAACAAGATTTCTCTGAGGAGGCTGTCGCAAGCATTTCCAAAGTTTTTATCGAAGCTATTCGCGAAAAAGGCGAAAAGTATGTTGCTGACCTTGACAAAGCAAAGGCTGAAAAAGAAGAAGCTGTTCTGGCTCAAAGTTCCCTACAAGAAAAAATGTCAGAAGTTGAAAACCAATTGAAATCCACTCAACAAAAATTATCAGTACTTGAAGAAGAAAACGCTAATCGTGAAGCGGAAATTAGATTCAACTCAAGAATGGAATCGTTGAACGAGATTTACGAATTAGATTCTGAGGATTCAAAAATTCTCGCTTCCGAATTAACTTCTATTGATGAAACAGAAGAGGGTTTTGCAGCATACCAAGAAAAGCTCGCAAAAATCTGGAAGCATAAAAATAAAGACTTTATCGCTGAAGAGAAAAAAGCTTTTGAGGACAGAGTTTCTCAAGAAGTTTCAAAGCGACTAACTGAAAGTGTTGAAGCTTCCAGTGAAACAAAAAAAGAAGCAGAAGTTGCTCAAGCGTCAGAAACTCAAGAAGTTGAGATTGCTGATCAATTAGAAGAAGCTCTTGAAGCTATCGAAGTTGAAGACGCTGCTTTGGTAAATAATAACGAAAGCTCATCAGAGGGATCTTCTCTCAAAGAGCGCTTCGCGAAGACTTTTAAGGAGTCTGTTAAAATTTCATACTAACATATAGAAGAAAAAAATTATGGCAAAAAGAATACTACCATACCGAGACTACAGTGAACACGATGTTGTTAACTTATTCGCTCTTGAAGTAACTGGAGAAACCCTTGCGGATTTCAAGAGTAACGGCTCAGGCGACTTTGATGCAGGCGTTGTTGTAGCTGTAAGTGCGGGAGCTCTACCTGGTGAGGTTTCCGAATTGCGCGCAACTACTCCAGATAATCTTCGTGATTATTTGGGTGCAAGTTTTAGTGGCGCTCATATTGGATTCAACGGATACCCCGCTAATACAGGTATGACCGTAGCTCCAGCTGATGGCTCCGCGAGAGCGCTTGGAATCACTTTACGTGAAACCTTAGCGTTCGATGAGAACGGAGAAAAGATGATATCCTACAAACAAAAACTAGATGAAGCGCAAGGCGTTCTTCCTGGACAAACAGTTCCTGTTTTATCCAAGGGACTCGTTCTTTTAAGTGCTTCTGCTTTTGCGAGCGCCCCAGCTTTAGGAGACGACCTTGAGGTTTCTTCCACAGCAGGAAAGCTCCAAACAGCTACTACTGGTACTGTTGTTGGAACTGTTCTCGCTATCGGAGAAGAAAGCGATGCAAGTGCTAACAAGAAATATCTCTGTAAGATAAGCTTCTAACCCAAGGAAATTTAATTATGAAAATTACTTTAGAAAGAACCCCCGAGCAAGTCGAGCTTATTAAAGCTATGGCTTCAAAGAATAGAGATGTTGCTTACGAAGCGCAAACTGCACTCGCCGAATTTATCGGCCCAGTTTTGGCAGAGGTAATAAATACTGCTCCCACTGTGAGCAATATGTTCTCTTCTCTTCAATTCAATTCCGAGGAAAGCCCAAGCATTCCTTTAGATCTTTATCACGATATTACTGATGAAGACTATATTCAGGTTTGGAGTCAATCCGTTCCTGGAGGACTTCCAACTAATCAAGTCGCTCCTTCGCAAAGCGAGCTTAAGTTCACAACTTATACTCTCGATAGCGCATTGAGTTTCGACAAGCGTTATGCTTCTCGCTCAAGACTTGATGTTGTTAGTAAAACATTCACACGCATGGCTCAAGAAATCCTTCTTAAACAAGAAAAGACTTCTGCAACCATGATAATGAGTGCCTTAGCTAATGCCTCAACAAACAGTGAGCAACATATTATCCGTTCCGCTCAAGCTGGACGTTTTTTACTCTCCGACCTTAACAAGTTATTCACCAAAGCTAAGCGTATCAATACAGCTTGGAATGGTGGAACTCCTGCTGAGCGTCGTGGTCGTGGAATTACAGATCTTCTTGTTTCTCCTGAAATCGTAGAAGAAATTCGCGGCTTAGCTTATAACCCAATTAATACAATTGGCGGAGCTGGTGGAGCACCAACTGCTGGAGACGGAATCGCTGGTACAGATACTATGCGTGACGCAGTTTTCAATAGCGCTGGAATTCCTGAGTTTTATGGCGTATCCATTCAAGAGTATAACGAAATGGGTGTAGGTCAAAAATGGAACACTGTTTTTGGAACAGCTGCTGGATCAACAACGTTTGCTGACAACTATTCGGTTCAAGCTAACGGCGGTACAGCTCAAGAAGTTCAAGGGACAGAGCAAGTTATTGTTGGTGTTGATTTATCTCGCGAGTCTATGATTCGTGCGATAGCTACCGATTCCGAGTCCGGCGATGAGTTTTCTCTTATCGCTGATGATCAATTCGTTACTCGTCAATCTAAGATTGGTTATTACGGTTCTCTTGAAGAGGGTCGCATGATCATTGATGATAGAGTTCTACTTGGTCTCCTCGTTTAATTTTAATTTAAAATTAACGTTTTATAAAAGTCCACCTCAGGTAACTGGGGTGGATTTTTTATTTTAATCATTTATAATAGGTATATCTATAAATTTATACAACAAAGCAATTATGGCAAGAAAAAAAACTACAACGAGTAAATCTTCATCTACAAAATCTAATGCAATTAAACCAAAAAAACTTGAAAACTTGCAACAAACAACCGGAAAGGTTTATGAAGACCAAGTGTCTAGAGCGAAAGAGCTAGAGGAAATCCTGGGTATACCAAAAATTAACCCATTCAAAACAAAAAACAAACAAGCTTTTCAGGAAATGCTTCAAGATATGAATCTTACAGATTTGCAGTCATTTGCGGTCAAGGTGGGAGTATTCCCATCTGGCAACAAAACTGTATTAAGAAACAAAATCAAAAAGGAGTTCAACTCCAGCTTGCATGGAAAGGGAAGTATACAGCTCATGGGGGAGCCTGTAAAATTAGATCCAAATAACCCAAGAGATAGAGAAGTAATAGATTACCTAAAGAATTAAGCATGACCACAAAACTTCAAGAGCTTGCTTCTAAGATATATGATGAAGAAATTGGATTTCAGAGTTCCATTTCTGACGCAAACGCATCATTTGTAACATCTTTGGCTCCAGGATTTGATCAATATAGGATTAATTTTCCAGAAGATTTTGACTCACCTCCGTCTGTAACTTTATCTTTGCAGAGCGACCTTGGGCAAATAATTCCATATACAATTTCGGGAATAAGCCCTTCCGATTATTACATTAATTTTGGAATGGCAATTCCAGATTCTAGCTACAGCGTGCATACCTCTGCCCAAGTGACAGGAGTATCTAACGATTCATCTAGGAACATAGAGGTTTCTTTAATAGCTAATTGGCTGGAAGGTCACATAGGGGAGCTGAATAATTTAATTTTCACATCATTCAGCGGTTATAATCCTGAAAATTTTAACCTTGAAGAGCAGTCTATATTAAGAGAGCTTTATTTAAGCGAATATAACAGGAAGTCTCATAGAAGAGTTTTGAGAGGGATTGACGGAAGTGATGGGAATCCAGATTTTCAGGTCATTAGAGAGGGAGATTCCATGATTCAACGCTCGAACAAGAATACTACCGCAAAAAGTTATCACGACGCTTACTTAGCTTCTCAAGACAGAGTTAAGGATTTAGTTTTCGCTTATAATTTATATTCTGCGAAACCTAGCCAAGTTTACGGCAAGGACGCCCCTTCATAATCTTAATGCAAGTTTTAATTCTATTATTTTTAGTGTATAAGTATCTATGAGTCAATTATCTGAAGGCGATTCCATGTCGGATTCGCGAAACATCAATAACAAGGTTAAGTCCGAACTATTTCACATTTGGAAAAAAGCCAGAATTATGTATGACATGGTTAAGGAAGATAGCAATATCGAGGACTGGGTAAAGAAGAATATAACTAAAGCTTACGAGCTTATTGATGAAGCTACAAGGTACGAAGAGTATCAAAAAATATTCCCAAACAGGAGCCAAGAACCTGAGGAGTCTGAGCAAGACAAAAATAATTTCTTATCAAACCAGGACAAACGCTACCCTTTGCCATCGTCCCAAGAGACTGGAGATCAGTTTGTTACTAGATGTATTCTTGATGCAAACATGAAAAAAAGATATCCAGTGCAATCCGACAGGTTTCATGCGTGCATGAAAGTATTTAATGAAAACAGCGGAGAGCCAAGAAGTAACCCTGGCGAGAAGTTTGACGACCCTATGCAAGTTAAGGACTCTGACATAGAGCCTGTTACGAAGCCTTTGCTTCCTTGATCGAATAATTGATCTCACATTTGCATAAGGAAAACTTAATTTCTTGATCGGCACAAATCCCTTTTGAGAGAATTAACTTGGATAACTCGTTTTCTATATGTCTTTGAATAAGCCTTTTAATTGGCCTTGCCCCCATCTTTTCGTTAAAAGCTTTTTCCGCTATAAAGCTATATACTTTGGGAGTTATTGATAGTTTGATTTTCTTTTCCTTTAGTTTTTTAGACAAATTTAGAATTTCGAGTTTTGATATTTTTATTAAATCCTCAATTTGAAAATCTTTAAATAATATAATTTCATTAAGCCTATTCAGGAATTCAGGGCGAAAGAAAGACTTTAATTCCTTTTTTAACCTTTCCTCTACAAGCGTATCGCTTTCCGCAGCAAAACCTATTGAGGGCTTTATAGCTTTCTCACTACCGATATTCCCAGTCAGTATGATTGTACAATTATTAAAGTTAACCTTTCTCCCCGAATTATCAGTGACGAAACCTTCTTCAAGAATTTGCAATAATATATTTATTACTTCTGGGTGAGCTTTTTCAATTTCATCGAACAAGACCACGCTATAAGGGTTCCTCCTTACCTTTTCTGTTAAATCTCCACCGTCTTCATATCCCACATAACCCGGAGAAGCCCCTATTAATCTGCTTGCCGATATTTTCTCAGAATACTCGCTCATGTCTATCTGTATTAATTTGCTCTTGCTTCCATATATAAATTCAGCGATACATTTTGCTGTATAAGTTTTGCCCGTGCCGCTTGCCCCAACTAATAAAAAGCTACCTATTGGCTTTCTTTCATCTTGTAGTCCTGATTTTGACCGAAGTATGCATTCTGATATCTTGTCTACAGCTGTGGACTGACCGACTATTTTACCGTTCAACTTATTAAACAGTCCGAGCATTTTCTCAGAGTCTTTCTTTGATACTTCTGATATTGGAACCCCTGTCCTTGAAGACATTACTTCATATATATCTTTCTTCGATACGGATATTTTATTCTCTGAAGTTTTCTTTGCCCAAGAAGTTATAACCTTGTCGTACTCTTCTAACAAATCTAATTGTCGATCCTCAACTTCTGAAGTACTAAAGCCTAATTTTTGAACCTTTGCTTCGTTCATTGCTAGTGTCTCTAATTCTTTTTCAATATCTTTCGCTAATTGAGGTCTTTGTATGTTTTTTATTTTAACTTTTGAGCCCGCTTGGTCTAGTATATCTATAGCTTTGTCTGGGAAATTTTTATCTAATATGTATTTGGCGCTCAACTCCGTAATTAAGTCTAGAACTTCTTCTGGGTAATATATGCTGTGGAATTCTTCATATTTTTCTTTAATCCCGTCCATTATTTTGCGAGTTTCTTCTTTCGTTGGCTCTATAACCCTTACTGATTGAAAGCGCCTATCCAGAGCTCCATCCTTGAGTATAGTTTTTTTATACTCATCTAGCGTTGTCGCACCTATGCACCTCAATTCTCCTCTAGCGAGTAAGGGTTTCATTATATTCGCTGCGTCCATGCTACCCTCAGCGCTTCCTGCCCCGACCAGAGTGTGTATTTCGTCCACAAACAGTATTATATCCTTATTCTTTCTTGCTTCGTCGATAATTCCCTTCAATCTCTCCTCAAACTGCCCTCTGTATTTAGTTCCTGCGATCAAGGACCCTAGGTCTAAAGAGTATATTGTTTTATTGAGCAAAAAGTCCGGCGCGGAGCCAGACATAATATCCTGTGCCAGTCCTTCCACTATCGCTGTTTTCCCAACGCCTGGGTCGCCAAGTAACACGGGGTTATTTTTTGTTCTTCTGCATAATATTTCGCAAACATCATATATTTCTTTTTCTTTTCCTATTATGTTGTCGAATTTACCCTGCTGAGCTTTTGAGTTTAAGTTTGTTGCAAATTTTTCTAAGTTTTGCAACTTTGTATCTTGTATGGGCGGAGCTGCAGGCCGCCTTTCTCTGAAGCTCGGTTTTGAAGGTTCTTTTGATATATGTAGGTATTCCCTGATTTCTGATATTATATCATTTTCTGTAGCATTAAAACTTTTAAAGAACCCAGGTATAGAAGATTCTTCATACTTCAGCAAAGCTAAAACCATATGCTCTATTCCCACATATTCGTGACCAAGCTTTTCGCTGATTGATGCTGAAACTTTTAAGACTAGGTGGTAATGCTCGTCGTATACGGGGTCATGATCAATGGGCGAGAAGGTTTGAGGTTCGTCCGTTTCAAAATCGAAGAATGAGTCTTCTACTTTGCTTAGCAAATCTTGTTGATCTATTTGTAATAGAAATAAAATCTCACTTAATATTCCGGCTTTTAGGTTCACCATTCCGTAAAATAAGTGCTCTAGTGTAACGTATTCGCTTCCATATTGTTGGGCAATTTTTTTAGATTCATTTATGGCCTGCTGCGCTCTAGGAGTGAAGTTTGGTTTTGGTATCATCTTCATTTGTTTACACGGTAAATCATTTAACGTCTGACATTTTCATATAGATTTTCTCATCCATAATATTTATAGAATCAAGAAAAACAATATCTTCCCCTTTTCTCCCAAAGGCAACAACTATGCTTTTCTTAATTGGAGTCTTGTTGTTTGAATCGAAGTATTTATCATAAAAGTTTCCTCTCCTCGAATTCAATAACATTGCGTCAAATTTGCCAAATTCATCAGATATCGATAATTTCATGTATTTATTTCCATTCCTTGAAGTTCTTTTTATGCAATCTTCTACGACCCCTATGAATTTCCCTTTATCGTCTGATTCCATTCTTGCCAAATCTCTTGTATCGTTTAGAGAATTATAAGAATCTTTGAAGCAAGTTTTTAAGTTGGAACTGTGACTATATCCAAGGAGGGATGTCTCAAAATACCAATTGGCGAAACTTTCGTACTGTTTGTTTTTGTCGTAAATTGATTTATACATATCATACTTTTTCTTAAAAGTTTTAAATCTAGATTCTTTCATTAATGCCTTTCCGTCATCACCTACAAGAGTTCCTTTTTTCGCATCAGATATGCAATTAAGAAGCTTGTAATCATATTTTTCCCCAAGAAGAATGAAGTTTCTCTTCTCTCTGTCGGTTAATAAGTTGAACGATTGAGCTTCGAGAACCATGAGAGAACGATTTTCACCCTTGCTTTCGAGGGCTCCAGCTTGAATTAACGAACTCAATATTCCAACATTCAATCCTGCTTGTTTTGCAGCAAGAAATATATCATATTTAGTAGGAGTATCGCTTGACCTAAAATCCCTTAGGGATCTTAGAGATTTTTCACTAACACCTTTAATGCTGTTTAAGCCAAAGCGAATGTCATCATTCTCGATTGAGAAATCCATCTTTGACTCGGCCAGGTCTGGAGACAGGAGTTTTATGTTAAAGTGTGACAATTCTTGAGATACTGAAGCTATTTCTTCTTGAGGGCAAGGTTCGTACTTTGTCATTTTTAATAAAGATAAAAAGAATTGTTGTGGGTGCTTGAATTTAAGATACGCTGTCCACGCAGAAAGAACCGAATAACTTAAGCTGTGACTTTTATTGAAGGAGTAATTTGCACTATCTTCTGCGACCCTCCATAAGATATCTCCGATTTCTGTTGCCAAATTATTCTCGATAATCTTTTCTTGAATTTTCGCTTTCCATAGTGGCATTTGTTCAACCTTCTTCTTTCCAACAATCCTTCTTAACTGCTCCGCTTCGTCTAGCGTAAATCCTACTTTCACAGCCATTTGCATCAACTGCTCTTGGTACAAGGGTATTCCCCCAGTATACTCGAGGACGTCTGTAAAAAATTCATGAATCACTTGAGCCTCTTCGGTTTGCGTATATTTTGAATAATCTCCAAGAAAGTCAAGAGCTCCCGGCCTCCCAATAGCTATGACCGCACTTAATTGTTCAAGATTTTTTGGTTTAATTTTTTTGCAGACGCGATAATTAGTATCCGACTCTATTTGAAATAATCCATGAGGAGTCGCTAGTGATTGCAGGGGTTTGTATATTTCTTCGTCATTAAGATCTATGTCTGCACAATTAATATTTAACTTTTTGCACACATCGTAAATTACGCTCAGTGTCCTTAAGCCTAATATGTCAAATTTTACCATGAGCTCCGATACCCAATTCATGTCGTAACAAGTAACAATCGCTCCGTCGCTTGATTTTTGAATGGGGCATATATCTGTCATTGTGTCGAACGATATTGCTATTCCGCTTGGATGAACTCCAGAGTTTTTATTTAACCCTTCAAGCTTTAACGCTATATTGAAGACTTCCGGGTTTTCCGCTGACCATTCCGCAAGCTTTTCGCTTTCTTCTATGGCCGTAACTAATGGAACAACTACTCCAAACTTTTTTGGAATTGTGTCGCTCACAATATTAACTTCTTGCTCCGAAAATTCTCCGACGATTTTCCCGCACTCTTTCACACACAACTTTCCGCTTAAAGTGTTTAATGTTAAAATTTTTGCAGTACGAGCAGGATGTTTTCTTTCGATATAGTCTATAACTTCGGTGCGACGTTCATATGCAATGTCATTATCAACGTCAGCCAAAAGGCTTCCGTCTAAAAAAGTTATTCCATCTTTTATGGTTTTCTTCGCTCGGCTTTTGGAGACAAATCTTTCAAAAAACAAATTATACTTAACTGGATCAACGTTAGTTACCCCAATTAAATACAATACAAGAGATCCTGCTGCAGAACCTCTTCCTGGGCCAGTAGGAATATCCTGCTCGTGACAAAAATTAATTATATCCCAGTTTAATAAAATATAATCAATAAACCCTAGCTCTTCTAGTATTTTTAATTCTGATTTTGCGCGATCGAAATAATCTTTCTTGTTTTTGAATTTATCTATTCCTCTATCGAAAACTCCTTTATGACACAACTTCCTGAGAAAGTCAAAATTGGATATAGTATTATCTGCTTCAAGCATGTCATAGTACTTTTGTTCAATTTTAATCTCAGGCAGGCGTACCCCTGGAGGGCAGCAATCTGTATAATCTGTAAACTGTTCTGTAAAACTCATATTTCTATTTCCCATATCATTTTTTTAAAAACTTCGAAGTTAATATTAATATCATAAAGAGCATCGTGAAGCTTGCTTTCGTCAAAATCAACATCAAAATCCTTGCAGCATTGTTTGAGGTTGCAGCGAAGACCTCTTTCTATTAAGTGGTTAAGCCTGTATTGCCAGGCTAAAAAATCGTCATCCTTATCTAGCTTTATCCTTTTCTTTAAAGCTTTTGCGAGGCAGAGTGTGTCTATCAAGCTTCCTGTATAACTATAATCCGATTCAGCTTTTGGGTTGATTAATTTTCTATGCAGGTTGTGCATATATACATCGAACCCTAATAAATTATGCCCGACTTTAATATAAGAATCATCGTATAGGTATTGCTCGAAATCATCCAAGGCTTCTTTTGGGCAGGAGGCTTTCTTTTTGTATTTAGCTTCTGTAAATCCTGTGATTTTTGCAGCCTCCGGGGAAACGCTTAATTCTTCCCATTTTAGCCAATAGTTTTTCTTCTCTTTGATTTTATTGTTTTCTATAACTAAAAAAGCTAATTGCCAAGGCTTGTTGCTTGCGGTTAAATTTAAATTACATGTTTCGTAATCGAAAAGTAAGTATTTTTGATTTTTTTTAAATCTTAGTAGTGATTCTTTCATTTATTTATTTTCTTTCCAGCTTTCAAAGCAAAATTCATTGCTTCCGAAGTGGTCTAGGTTTGGTTTCGATAAAGTTTTATTTCCGAAAGTTCTTCCGGTTATGCATTTATATGTTTGTAGCGCTGTGACATCTTTTTTGTTTTTATAATATATACTTTTTGTTAGTTCTGTTTTTTTTGAATTATAATCTTTTACTTTCTTCTCTATAAATTTATCGAATGGTAGGCCATTGTCTTCAATGAAGAATGTTGGATCGCAAAAACCAAAACTCGGTGTGCAATTTGAAAACTTCATTAAATTATTAAATATGAAGCTGTCGTAAAAAGGTATTGCCAGAGTTAGGTGTTTATTGTTCCAGTGCTTCTTCAGGATTTTTTCATCTACACAATTAAAACTTTCTGTAAACGCTTCGCTATAAATTGCGTTTAATAGTTGGCAGCCTTTTGCGTTCTTCGCAAAAATAATAATCTTATGAGAGCTATCTACAGGTTCTTCTTTTGGGTTGATTGAGGCGTCCTCCCTCATGTCAATCCTTAGTCCAAATATTAATTTAACTTTTAATTTGTCTGCGTTCTTCTTTGCTTGGAGAAAGCCTGTCAAGGAGTCTTCCACTAGCACAATTTCTTTTAACTTGTTTTCTTTTGCTATTGAAAAAACGCTATCCGAACCCCCTTCTTTATGCTCTGACGGATCCTTTAGGGTTAGAATGCTTTTTCCTATGGAGAAATGACTTTTGAATAATGGTATCATGTAGAGTATTTTACCAAAATCCTTTCAAATTGTCAAGACTAAACTTATAAACAAAAAAACCGCTAATAGCGGTTTTAGTGGGTTGTTTTAATTATTAATTAAGTATATCAAACAAGGGCTTTCCGTCGTGGGCCACTTTAAATGGCCTGCCGGAGGGAGATGTTTGTATTTTATTTAAGGGTAGCCCCATGGCATATGCTATAGTTGCATTTAACGATGCCGGGTCAACAAATTTACCCTCGGCTGGGTTTCTGCCTAGCTCATCCATTTTTCCGTAGACTGTCCCCCCTTTAATTCCCCCACCAGCAAGAAAAGCCGTAAATCCATACGGCCAATGATCTCTTCCGTCACGCTCGTTTATCTTGGGGGTTCTGCCAAATTCTGAAGTCAAAACAACCATGGTTTCCTTAAGCAGTCCCCGCATTTCAAGATCAATCAAAAGAGCGCTTAATGCTTTATCAATGTCTGCGCAATTGTCCGCAACGGATTCAAAGTTATTATCGTGGGTGTCCCACCCTCCTCGACTAACCTCCACATAACGAACTTGATTTTCTATTAAGCGGCGAGCAAGCAAGCAGCCTTGCCCGAAATTGGTTTTTCCGTAAAGTTCATGCGTTGACTCTGGCTCAAGAGTTATATCAAAAGCTTTTAAGTCCTCGCTTCGCATGAGTTTGACCGCGTCTTTATAAAGATCAGAGTAAGCTCGAACCTGCTTCTGATCATATTGGTTAAGGTAAGAGGAGTTCATTTTTTGAGCCATAGATAAACGGCCCCCAAATCGATTTTGATCAATATAGTCTGCAAGCTTACTGTTTGCCAAGCCACTGCTTGGATTGCCTATTGGGAGGGGTCCAAATTTAGACTCAAGAAATCCAGCTCCTGCTGGATTAGATCCGATTTGCACATTTGACGGGATGGTGCTATTTATCGATCCCGAAAGTTTTGACACCCAACTTCCGAATGTAGGGTGAGCAATCGTGCCTCGCTTTAAATAGCTTGTATGCATCAAGTAACTCGCTTGTTCGTGAGCCCCTTGACTTGTTGACATTGTTCGAATGATTGCAGCGTTATGCATGAGCTTCGCGGTTAACGGAAGATTTTCGGAAAGAATAACTCCGTCTACAGAAGTCGAAATGGATTTTGTTGGACCCTGTATCTCTGGAGCATCTGGATTTGTTCCAAATGTATCTAGATGAGACATTGCCCCACTCATGTTTAAGTAAATAACATAACGAGCAGTGGCGACCCTAGAACCAGTAGTAAACGCTTCTGCACTGTTGTGGATATAAGAGCCTGCCATTGGTAGTAGTCCAACTCCGAGACATGCCTTTGCTGCGCTTGTAATAAACTCTCTTCTTTTTAATTCATCTAATTTTTTAATATCTGTTTTCATTTATTTTTTACTTATTCCTTGTATTGATAAAAGCGTAACAATTATTAACTTATTCATAATACTATTTACACCAAATTAAAACTTTTACATTAGAAGTCGTCCTCAAGAGATCCGCTTTGTTGATATTCCCTAACCCTCCTCTCGAAGAAGTTTCCCATTGCTTGAACATCGACCACTTCTCCTAGCCAGGGAAATGGGTTTTTGTCACTTGGAAATCTATAGTCCAAGCCTATTGCTTCTAGCCTGCGATTACCAATATAGTGCATGTAATCAACAAACATATCTGCGTTCAAACCTAGAATGCCAGTCGGAAGAACGTCGTGGGCATAAGCTATTTCCAGCTCTACGGCTTTTTTCATATGCTCAACAAATTCGTTTTGCATTTCTTTTGTCCAGATTCCTGGCTCTTGCTCTATGATTGTATTGATCAAGTAAGTGCCAAACGCTATGTGAGAACTTTCGTCTCTTAGCGTATACTTAATTTGGTCAGAAACGCCTTGCAGTTTGTTTTGCCTACCTAACGCAAGAAGCATTGCGAAGCCGCTAAAAAAGAATGTTCCTTCGCACACTATCCAATATGTTAAGAAGTTTCTTAATATTTCTTGCTTGCCCTTTATTGAGTTTGCGTCAAAATCTTGAGCACTAATATCATTAGTTATTTGCATCAAGAAATCATCCTTGGCTTTTATGCTGGGGATCGTTTCATAAGCGTTAAACACTTCCTCTATATCGAGGTCAAGGCTATCGCAAATATAAACTACCGTGAGGTTGTGAAGGCTTTCTTCAAACGCTTGACGAAGGATGTACTGACGGCACTCAGCGTCCGTAACATAGCGAAAGGCAGATAACAAAAGATTATTACCAACCAAAGACTCAGATCCAGCAAAGAACCCAAGGCAGCGTTTAACAAGTAATTTTTCATCTTCTGTAATTTCATTGTTTTTCCATTGTTTAATGTCAGCCTGCATTGAGATTTCTGTTGGCATCCAATTGTTTGCGCAGCTTTTTAAGAATAAATCCCATGCGTATTTATGCTTATGGGGTAATATTCTATTTACGCCCGCCACATCTTCAGTTAATAGTTTTCCTGTTTTATCTTGCATAATTATAATATATCATATATTAATAACGAAGTCAATCTTAAAAAAGATCAATTATTGGCAACTCTCGCAATCTCCTCCGTTTCTCATCGCTTCGATACTGCAAGCTGACACCTCTTCTTTTTCTGATTCTGATGTTGATTTTTCAACTTTAGATGCAGCTCTATTCCTAAGGTAATAGGTTGTTTTAAGCCCAGCTTCCCAGCAAGACATGTAAACATCATTTAAATATTTTAAGGATGTGTCTTTATTATACAAATTAAAACTTATCGCTTGGTCTATCCATTTTTGTCTAATCGCATTACACTCTATCAATTTGAACATGTCTCTATCAAATGCTGTTTTATATTTTGATTTTATCCATGTAGGAATGTCTCCATTTAATACAGATAGATCTCCATCAGCATCTTTAATTAGTTTTGCAGTATTCGAATTCCATAAACCTTCTTTTTTCATATCATTTATAAAGTGTTGGTTTGTGATATAGAAGTTGCCGCTTTTGTTTTCATAAACAAATAATACAGAGAAATTTGGCTCAACGCTTTGCTCGACCCCGTTTATGTACCCAATTGTCGCTGTGGGAGCAATAGCCATCACGTTTGAGTTTCTCATGCCATGTTCTTTAATGTGGCCTCTAACCTCACTCCAATCCAAGGAAGATTCTAGGTTTGGTTTTTTGCCCTTGTATTTCATTAAGTCCGCATAAGAATCAATAGGCAGTTTATTCTGACTCCATAAAGACCCCTTGTATGTTTCGTAAGAACCTTTTTCTTTGGCGAGTTGAGAGCTAGCAAGAATAGAGTGATAAGAGTAAAACTCAAACAATTTATCATTAAACTTAGCAGCTTCATCGCTATCAATATTTATATTCATTCGATGTAGTACGTCATGTAGGGCCATCATTCCTAGGCCAATAGGCCTGTTTTTTAAATTAGAATTACTCGCTTCTTTTGTCGGATAGAAGTTTAAATCTATTACGTTGTCTAGAGCTCTAATTGCTGTGTGAATTGTATTCTTTAATTTGTCGTAATCAATTGTGTCGTCTTCCTTCATATGATTAAGGATATTGATTGATCCGAGATTGCAGACCGCTGTTTCGCCTATTTCTGTTTTTTCGCCTTTATCGTACTTTGAAGCTTTTGTATGAAGTGTTATTTCTGTACAAAGATTACTGCTGCGGACTACTCCTTCGTGTTGATTTGTATAGCGTATATTGCAGGGGTCTTTGAATGTATTCCATGGGTGAGAGGTTTCAAATAAGACTTTAAGCATTTTTTTCCAAAGTTCTTTTGCTGGGGTCACGCGATAGTTTTTAATCAAACCTTCTTCTGCGCCTCGGCATAAATCAGAGTACCGCTTGTCAAATTCCTTACCGAAGCAATCGTGAAGAGTTTTGCCGTCTTCGTCTTTAGTCTCCTTTGGGTCAAAGAAATACCAAGCGTCTTCAGACTGAACTCTGCGCATGAACTCATCAGGAATCCAAGAGGCAGTGTTCATATCGTGACACCGCAAGCGATCATCTCCAGTATTTCTTCTTAAATTAAGGAAGTCTTCATAGTCTAAGTGCCAAGGCTCAATATAGGCGCATCCTGCTCCAGGCCTTTTCCCTCCTTGATTTACCGCCACAAGAAGATCGTTATAAATTTTAAGCCAAGGTATTAAGCCTCCAGATATGCCATTTGTGCCTTTAATGTGGGAACCTGAAGATCTAAAGGGTGTTACGTCAAACCCTAATCCTCCTGCAAATTTTGATTTACGAGCTTCTTGCCATGCGCCATCAAAAATGCCATCTATACTGTCATCAAAGGTATTGAGGTAACAAGAGCTTAATTGAGAATGAGTGGTGCCGCTATTGAATAGAGTCGGGGTAGAAGAGGTATATAAAAACTGGCTAAACATATCGTATATTTTTATTGCGCTTTCTTCTTTGTTTTCTTCGTTCAAGGATAGTCCCATTGCAACCCTCATCCAAAAGCATTGTGGAGCTTCCATAATTTTATCGTCGTGCCTAATAAAGTATCTATCAGTTAAGATTTGAATGCCTAAGTATTTGAAGGATTCATCTCTTCTGATTCTTAACGCTTCAGATAGCTTTGAAAGGTCAAACTCAAGCATCTTGGGGTTGAGTTTTTCTAGCTTAACTAACTTTTTTATATTTTGTATAAAGCTTTTTCTGTATTGAAGTTTAAATGTATCTGAGTCAACCCCTTCTTTGAATACTTCTTTGTATACAGTATTCAACAATAATCTCGCAGCGACAAAACTATAATTTGGTTCTTTTTCTATCTTTTCTCTGGCGGAAAGCGTGAGAGCCATATCTATTTCGCTCGTTGTTATTTTGTCGAATAGCTGTAATTGCGCATCCAAAAGAACTTCGCTAACGGAGGTATCTTCGATTCCCTCGCACGCTCGCTCTACGTTCGCGTTGATTTTTTCTACCAAAAAAGGCTGTAGTCTACCGTTTCGTTTTTTTACGTTTATGTTCATATTTGATTTTATAATGATACCACTTTAATGAGCATATGTCAATTTAAAACTAACCGCTGTAAACAACTTTTTCTGAAGATGGTGGAATATAAAATACACAATAAATTGGACAAGGGTTATGGCGCACAAAAAAGCCGCTCGAAAGCGGCTTGATTGTTTTTGGGGTAGATTATTTACTAGCCTTTATCGGGACTTGGTCTTAGTAGAGCTACTAATAATAGTAAGGTGATAATTCCCGCTAAGGAAGCTCCCTGTCCGACGAATCCAGTTACGACATCTTGAAGATTGCCGATTACGTTAATAGGAGCTCCTTCGCCAAAGACGACTTGAGCTACGACCAAAAGGCCGATTATTGACAAAAGAACGCTTGTGACGCCTCCTGCATATGATTTAATCGTATCGATTGTATTTTTCATATATTATATTGGGGGTTAATTAGAATTGGAGCGTTAACGCTGTAGCGAATACAAATTCTCTTTCGATGTCATCTGCATCGACATAATCGACAGACAAAGAAGCGGAGGCAGACTTGCTTAAATCTTTGCTAATACCAGCTCCAACAGAATAGTAAGTTCTGGAATCAGTATTTGAAACATCCGTATTGCCAACTAAGGCTCCTAGGCCTAAATCAGCAAAACCAAGCTCAACATCATGAGAGGCGGACAGCTCAAATGTATAAAGAGAATCATCGAGATTTCTATACGCAGATAAGGTTGGATTAAGCAAACAATCAACAGAGACTAAAGTCTGCACTTCCGAAAAAGCGGCCCCTGGAACATTTTCGACATGGTTAAATCCGACGTAAGCTTCCAATAATCCGTCCAAAAAGGACTCGGTAACCCCAGCGGAAACGATATAGCTATCGGCGCTCGAATCAACAGACTGGTTTGTGAACAATCCAAGGGAGGCGTTTAAGCCGGCGACGTTTTGCTCAAAACCAATTGCAGCTTGAACTGCTTCTTGAGATTGTTGAGAGCCTCTGTAGAAATAATCGGATGAGTATCCAATACTTGCTGTGTTTTCAGCTAAGGCTGCGTTAATAAAAAACCCTAAAAGGGCGGTAATAATTAATTTTGTTTTCTTCATAATATTAAAGAGCACTATACTAAAGCATTTTTATACAAATGTCAAGTTATTTTTATTTTTGACGCTGTTTTGTTTTTAATTTTAGGTATTTTTATATATAGCAATCCATTAAGCATTGTCGCCGATATATTATCCTGATCCATGTTATTTTTTAATTTGTATTTATTTGTAAATGAATCGATGAATATCTGCTGTTGGGTATATTGAACTTGCTCAACGTCCTTATTGTCATAGGATACGGACAATATACCGTCTTGTATGTCAATGATAGCATCTTCTTTTGTTAAGCCTGTCGTTTCTATTTGGATTTCTACGAAATCCTCGGTAGATATTACGTTTGAATTTCTTTGGGTTGATGTAGGGTTATTGTTGACCATTTCTTGAAGCCAGGAGTCAAGCAAATTGTCGATCGAATCATTTTGCGGGTTTTTAATATAGTATGTCATTTTGTCTCTTTGTGTTTTTTGTTTGTTGTTGTGGGTAATAATGTCTCTAAAATAAGTATATTCAAGAGCTTGCGCTTGTACGGTTGCTATAATCGTGCCAAAAAAAACCCCGCTCGAATAATCGAAACGGGGGTTTAAATTTTAAGTTGTTAATAGTGAGATTAGGCAGGCTTTTCGTGAGTGAAGCCTTTTTCTTTTAACTCTAAATGTTGTTTGTGAGTTTCGGCTTTGATTGGCTTTCCTGTTTTTTTATTGTACATCATATGAGGTTTGAAGTCTTTTTCTTCGTCCGCAGATTGAGCTTTTTTCCAAGCCTCTTTACTGGGACGATCTTTACTACCAGGTTTTGAAGGTTTGTATTTTTTCCCCATACGCTTTTTCTTTTCGCGAATATTGTCCCAGAGACCTGTTTTTGCTTCTACAGTTTCTTCTGTTTCTTCAATTTCTTCGATCTCTTCTTGAGTCTTCTCTTCTCCTTTTGTCATTTTAGTAACACTCTTTTTACTCCACATTTTACAACTCCAGTAACGAGCCTTAGTCTTGGGCCCTGGATTTTCACAGTTGTGTCTAGCTCTAAAACTTTTTCGGCGAGCTGGATCGTCGCGTTTTATTTCCATATTTGGGTCACCAAAATTAACTTTTACGACATTACCTTTTTCGTTCTTTACATAAACTGAAAATTTCTTAGGTCCACCAGAAGTACGAAATGGCTTGTTTAATTTTTTACCTTTGTTTTTTTCTGAGGCCCAGCTTTGTTCGTCAATATATTCTTCAAATCCAAGCTCGTCGGTCTCAATAAAAATTGTGCTCCACATTTCTTTTGTAAAACTTGGATCGTCTTGCAATTGATTGTTGTGAATATCAAGCTTTGCGGCGATAAGATCTTCCTCGGCAAAAAGTTTTGCTTCTTCGCGCACTCCATCATCAAATATAATACCTGCTTTAGATATGTCTTGATCTGCTTTACGATAAGCATCTTTTACATTCGATCCGCTAACCATTTTTAAAAACATTTTGACCCGGGCAATTGCCCATTGACCGCGAGTTTTTCCTGGTCGCCCAAATTCGCTGAACATTTCTGATCCGCGGCGATATACTTTTTGTAATTGACTGAGAGTTACTTTTTGAGCGTATTTTGCATTATGCGCAACGACTTTTTCTTTCAAAGCGTTTAACACCCTATCTGAGAAGTTGTTGTTTTGATTTTCCATAAATATTATTTACACAAATTTTTGTTTGTTTTCTAGATACCAAGAGTATGTTTTTTGTAATCCTTGCTCTAGAGAGGTTTTGGGTGCGAATCCAATGTTGGATAATTGAGTGTTGTCCATTTTTTTGCGCCGCTAGAAAGATTGATTTGCGCTTCATTGAGTCAATAGAGCATAATCGCTTTGATACATTTTCTTTACCAATCCACGAAAATCTGTTTTGCGCTCCCAACCCATTTCGCTTTCAGCAAGAGATGGGTCGCCGCACAATTCGTGCACTTCTGCGGGTCGATAAAATTTTGGATCAACCTCAAAAATTAATATACCATCTTTAGTATAATATTTTTCATCAGCTTCTGCGCCTCGCGATTCAAATTCGATACCTGCGCATTTTAGAGCTTCTTCAAGAAATTCACGTACTGTGTGCATCTCACCACTACCCAATACATAATTTTTTGGAGCCTTTTGATTGAGCATCAACCAAACACCTTCCATAAAGTCTTCTGCGTCACTCCAGTCGCGTTGAGCTTCAATGTTTCCAAGTTTCAAAATAGGAATTGTTTTGTTTGATTCTAGAGCAATTTTTATTCTTGCTACTGTGTGAGAAATTTTACGAGTCACAAAATCAAGGCCACGACGACTTCCTTCATGATTAAACAGCCAACCTTGAACAGCGTAGAGGTTATAAGACTCTCTGTAGACGCGCACAAGGTGCCTGGCCGCGCATTTTGCTGCGCCATAAGGGCTTTGTGGTCGCAGAGGGTGATCTTCGTTTTGAGGGTTTGTTACGACATCACCAAACTCTTCGCTTGATCCAGCATTATAAAATTTACAATCAGGAACAAATCTACGAATTGATTCAAGAATATGAAGTACTGCATCTGCATCTGTATCCCATGTTTGAATTGGGTAATTCCAACTACCTGCAACAAATGATTGCGCGGCAAAATTGATAAAGTAGTCGGGCTTTATATCAAGTATCACGTCGCGCATACTGTGCGCATCATTTAAATCCATGTCAATCAAGTGAAATCGCGGCTCATTTTCTAGATGCAAAATGTTTTCGTGATTTTTCACACTCAACCTTCTTACCGAACCATAAATTTCATGATCCGTATTCTTTAATAAATAATCCACCATATGACTTCCGTCTTGGCCCGTTACACCTGTTACTATTACTTTTTTCATTTTAGTTTTAAAATTGTTTCTCTTGTTTCTTTTGTCATTGGCTCTGGCAGAGAATTTTCTTGTACCCTAAAAAACCCCCATTCTTCGTGCTCTATTGAGTCTATAGCCTCATTACTTGGAAAAATTAAAGATTTTATGTTCATGAAATATGCGTAAAAAGTGCCCCCGTTTTCCATTGGAAACGAGTTGAGGTATTTTATTTCGCTCGAGACATTTATTCCTGTTTCTTCTTTGAATTCTCTAATGCAGGCCTCGTATGAGGACTCTCCCTTTTCTACAGCTCCGCAGGGCAGCGACCAATATCCGGGGAGGTTAGCGCAAATTTTAGACCTTTTGCCCAGCAGTACCAAATTGTCTAGTTTTGCGAGCAACCCTGCTGCGTCATACTTGTCCGTCGAGGAAGTCATCTATTTTAACTTTGTTTTGCCAGTGCGGACAACCTTCATAATTCATTTTTACAATCTTTTCGCCATTCTCTTCGTTAGCTTCTAGGGAATCTTTTTTCTCAAGAGCGCAGGTTTTTATAACCTTACCCCCCTTATCTTGTATTGCATAGTATTCCATTGGCTTTCTATATGGGCATATGAAAGCTTTTATTGGCTCTCCGCTATTGTCTAAGAGTGGCTCTCCTCTAGAAATCTTAAACCCATCTTTTCCGCAGGCAAGGGGCCCACCAAAGGTTCCATCTCTAGGATAATCTTGTTTAGCTGCGAAATTGGACTTGGCGGAAGTTTCGTCAAAGGCGTCTAAGTATTCCTGGAATTGAGTCAATTGATATTCAAAACCTTCAAGCTCCTCTTCTGAAATTTTATCCATTTTCAAGTAGCCTTTGCCTCTAGCCCCAAGAACGTCTCTATCTAGGTCAAACCTGAGAAATATGAACTCGCTCTGAGGGTCCGTCTCAGGCATTAAATGTTTAACAGCTAGGCTATAAATTAAATTTTGCAAGTTGTCCGTAACCTCTTTACCTTTAAATACAGATTTACTGCTTTTGAAGTCTCTGATAATTACAGAATTATCTTTATATCTGAATAACTTATCTATGTAACCCCTTACTGCATATTTAATTCCTTTTTCTGGCTTGTTAATTTCAAGATCAAAAAACCTTTCTGATTCAGCTACTTCAGGCTTCTCGCTTTCGTCTCCAAAAAAATCACAACGAAGTCCAGCAACAATCATTTCGTCAATTAAATCTAAATTTTCTTGATCGTCGACCTTTAGCTCTCGAGCTTCATCTTTGACTTGGGACGCAACAACTTTAGTGTTCCAAATCGTTCCTTCTTTTATTATTTTATTAAATTCAACCTTATGCTTCTCTCCTAAAAGCTCGAATATATTATGGCATATAGTCCCCCTACTAGACCCGTCATTTCCAGTTTGGGGTAGTTTTAATTTATAATTGCACCAATATGTCCAGGAGCAAGTTTGCGCGGTTTTAATTCTGCTGGCTGATAGTTTAGTTAATTCACTCATTGGTTATTATTTTTTTATTTTTTAATAAAGATTTTGGTATAGAGCTTCCTAGATTACTGATTTCTTTTAGAATGAATTTTTGCTGGCTTTTGGTATCTATTGATGATAGCTTTTTTCTCCAAGAATTAAAATCATTTTTAGACATTTCTCCAAAATCTTTTTTTGCAGGAAGGCATATCTTGATTTTTTCAGGATCATAGTAGTTTAATAGTTTAAGGTAGTTCTTTACGCTTGCCTCTAACCCCCTGTTCCTTTCTGAATTGGAGTCGTTATTTAAACTAATTATTATAGACTTAAGGTTTAACGAAAGCGTTGCGCAAATTAATTTTGTTGATATATCAAGGCCAAATGTGACGAGCACGTTATGGTATCCATTCTCATTAAGGTTTAATAAGTCCCCTATGCTCTCTACGAATATCACGGTCCCAGAACTCTGTATAGACTCTCTGGTTTTTGGGTTTACAAAAAGCGGGTAGATCCATCCTTTTTTCTTTCCAACATGTTTCCACTTGGGCCTTAGTTCTGAAACTTTCATATCCCTACCTGAGAAACCGTGAATTTGTTTGTGTTCGTTATATATTGGAAATATAAACCTACTGTTTAATTTTCCATTTGTTGCATACCCTCCTTTCAAGCCCTCTAGAACTTCTCTGGAAATCCCTCTCTTTTCGTAAAAATTATAATGCGGCAATAACCTCGCCAAGCAGTCTTCTGGGTATATTTCTTCCATTTCTAGTTTCTCTGAATTTGTTAATTTATTGTAATTCGCTCCAAGGTCGTCCTCTTCTATAAATTCTTTTACCTTGTTTGGGTCGTTAGTTCCCAGTGTTGCCTCAACGAGCCTTTGAAAAGGGTAGAACACGCTGTTTTGAACATGATCTTTCCATACTCCCGTGTTTTTATATATCTGTATTGCCGTGCGATTGTCTCCATTTCTGAATATAGCGTTGGTCTGCCAATAAGAGCCTCTGTCGTTAAGTTTATAACCCAACTGCGATAGGGAGTCCTTTATCTTCTCCGGACTCATGCGAAAGATGGAACTTCATCCCCATCTGTGAGCATTGCCCCAACCCCTTCCGACTCCATGTGGGAGACCATGTCCTGCAGATCTCCACATTCCCTTAGGTTGAAGTTTTCCATGTGAAGGTTTATGTAATTTTTTGTCTTGCTTCCGTCTGGCATTTCCACCGGCTGCAACGCTCTGTGAACATCTTGGCCCAACCACCTATACTTCAGGCATATTAATTTGTGAGTCCCAAAGCCGTCTGGCTCAGACTGTATTTCGTCCATGGTTTTTTGCCTCAACAAGAACAAGTGCGAACAGAATTGAGTTATTTGGTCAGACAAGGAAACAATGCTTTCATCGTCAACCACGTTTTCGGACCTCCTGTTGTTAGTTATTCCGAGCCTATTGCTTTGAACACTGGTTAGCATCGCGACTGTTGGAGAACCGTTAAAACAAAGCTCTTTCTGAATCAACTGCTTAAACTTATCAACCATTCTCCCTACGGTCTCCCAGGAGCTTGCTCCATTTTGTCTTTCGTAACTAGTCTTAATGTAGTCAAAACTAAATATCATCTGGTTCCCCCTTCCAACCTCCGAATAATAAAACCTTCTAATGATGTTGCACATGCTATCTATCGAGTGGCCTGCCACATTGTAATAATAGAATTTAAAGTTTTTTATTTTCTTCCAAGTGTCTCTAACCTTATCGATTACCTCCGCTCCTGCCTGCCTCCACCTCCCCGTCTCAAGAAGATGCATTGGGACACCTGAAAGCGCAGAGCATTGCCTCACAATCAGCTCCTCTTTACTCATTTCTCCATTATCAAAATGGAGTATCGGAACATTGTCATTCATTGCTGAAACTTTTGTGCAAAAATCCATACAGAACTGAGTTTTCCCAACCCCAGCTCTTGCGACGACAACAGTTATGTTTCCAGGCCTAAGTAGAGAGCCATAAAGATTATTCACTCTTTCGTGCGGCCCCATAAGCCCAAACTGATCAATGGGGTTATTACCTCTCTCTTCGATAAATTCTTCCATTTCGTCAAATAAATTTTCAGGCTTATTTGATCCCATTTCGTAAAGGTTAACTTTTTCATTGTACACTTTATCGGCTTGACCAACTATGTCGTCAAATGATGCGCTTGACGCCATTGATTTCATATTTTTAGCGACTTCTGTTGACGCGTTATATATCTCCCTCCTGACTGTAATTTTCTTTAATTCTTTTGCGGCGCTAAGTACTCCATCTTTTGATATTTGCCTCATCGACAAACCTTTGATGTAGTCTGAGATATTGATATTATCTTCAAAAGAAATATTCAAGGATTGAACTCTTTGAGCCAATAAAACCTCATCAAGCGCGTCAGAAGATTCTAGGGCCTGTTTTAGGACGCAATATATAGTCCTATTGACTATTGTATTTTTGTCATAAAAGTCGTCTTGATTTATGAAGGCTGCGATTAAAGGATATGACTCTGGATACTTTATTAGTCCAGCTATTAAATGTTGCTCTAGTTCGTAAGAATATACCATTCTTACATCATAGCAGAGCCAGGCTAAAAAGTCAAGGCGTTTCTTCGTCGCCAAAGTCTTGTGGGAAACTTTTCCCCAATTCTTGGGCGGCGACCTGGTCTAAGTATTGAGTTAAAGCTTGCCTCAAGCCCATCTCAACAATTGGGGAGTTAGCTTTTGTTATAATTGAAGGAGTGCCCTTTTGATTTACGTACGTTAATATAAAGCCACTATCTCCCCCTGTTGAGCCTGAAAACTCAAATAGTTGGGATAGCATGTTTTCAGGTAGGGTAAATAATTCTAAGTCGTCTGGGTCAAAATAATCTTCATTCATATTTTATATTACACGGTTTACAGTATAACTCCAAAATTTTCGAAAAGTTTTTCGGAAGCTTCCTCTCCTTCATACACTTCGACAAGTTTGATATTGTTCATGTCGCAGAATCTAAATTTATCTTGATCTCTCTTGAGTTGGTTTAGGTAGTTTATTTTATTACCCCCATGGAAAAATGGTACGTATTTTGTGTGCTGCCTGCCCTGAACCTCCACAGCTATCTTTTTATTAGCATTATAAAAATCTAAGGAAAGTTTTGTTCCTGCTACGGGAAATTCTTCAAACACTATATGGCTTGTCCAATATTTTTTTAAAAACTGCTTGACCGCAAATTGTATTTTACTCCTACTTGGCCCCTCCCAGTCTATTAAGTACTTTTTCGCTTTTTTAACTGTTCTTTGTGAGCCTTGTAGCGTGTTAAAGCGCATTTGTTAACTTTTTAAAATCCTCATATAAGAAGTCGGACAACTCTGCATTGTCTTCTAGGAACTCTATTAACCTAAGCTCGCCTTGAAACTTGTCGTTGATCTCTAGTTTTTTTGATTTTATTTCTGAAATTAGATCTTCTGAAACAGAAATCCAAGCCCCCTTTTTTTCTATAAGGTTAAACAAGTATAACATATCTAATATTTCTCTAGCCCTCCATACTGATTTTCCGTCCTTCTCTCCGTATTTTATTGGGTACCTAGCTGTTGATCCTGTTCTTTCGTTTATACTCTTTCTGAATTTTATCTTACAGTAGTGACCTATTGGCCTCCCTTTTTCTTCAAGCTTTGTCGCCGTAGGGTTTTTGAAAATTAAATCTGAGGTATACCTTTCTTCGAATTCTAGTATAAAATTAGCGTAATGTTTTATTGCGTTTCCTCCAGCTTGTTTCTGCTTGGGCCCACCTCTAGCTGCATATGGGTTCGTTGCAACCTCAACCCTTACTTGAGATGTAAGTATCATTGTGTGCCCCATTTTGGTGATGGGCAAAACCATTTTCTTCAGGAAAACTGATGTGATCAACGCTCCGCCAGCTACCTGCTCAGAATCTGCGAAGGGCTTGTTTATATCACCAACTCTGCAAAGAGCGTCAACGCTATCTATTATAAACATGTACTTTTTGTCATCTTCGTTCTCAAAAACGAGCTCTCTAATAAGTTCAAAAACTTTCTCGAAAATATTACAGTCAAATACAAAGAATTTTTGTGGATCCGTGTCTATACCCATTCTTTCAATCATTTCCTTGCTCATTCTTCCCTCGCTTTTGATATATATTATCATACCTTTTTTGCCAAAGTGTTTTTGGAAGTTTCTTGCAAAAGTCATCGCGCAGCTAGTTTTACCTCCTTCATTAATACCTGTGAATCTATGGGCTCCACTTGGCAAACCTCCGCCTAGTGCAATATCTAGGTTTAAGCTTCCGCTTGATATTTTGTAATCTTCGGCATTGTGGAAGTTGTAGTGGTACTTTTTGTTATCTTTGTCTGATAAAAATTTAGAAATTTGATCTGTTGTTTCTACTTCTTTTGTTTTACTCATCTATAAATTGCCTCACTGTTTTATTGTTTTTTGGAAAATATTTATCTTCTCCTGTTTTTTTCCCTATAGGTATTTCTATTTTCGTGGGTATTTTGTAATTAAACTCTATGAACTTTTTCTTCATTTTTTTTAAACCTTCTCCTGATCTAATTATAGCTAGAGATGGAACTTTGTCAATATTAACTTTCTTCCAAAAGTCCTCGTTGGGCAAGAGCTCCATTAGGTCGTTGAGCATTTTCATCTCCCTTGCCCAGAACATTCTTTTTTGGGTCGCTGGCTCAACCACCATTCTCTTGATTAAATCTTTTTTATTGAGTTTTTTCACTCAGTCAGTTTAATCTAATTCTGACGCGAAGTCAAGGAATAAATTTATAATCAGTTTTAAGCTTGTTGTATTCTCTATTGCTTAATTTTGGATCTATTGAGCCTTTCGTTAAGGACTCAAACAGTCTCGCTTTTTCACCATCATTTTCAATAGAGCTTAATTGCCTGCTTATTTCTATAAACTTACAAACTTCTTCATTGGAGAATTGGCCCGCTCTAGAGTATTCATGCTCGCCACCGGACTCTCCAGGTATTGTCATTTTTGCACGCATCTTCGGTAGGGATTCAAGTTTTATTACAAATTTCTTTTGACTCTTTATTTTTAAATTCTCTTCAAGAAGTTTGTTTTTGTTGGAAGTTAACTCTTTTATTCTTTTTTCGAGGTCTGGGTTTGGGTTTGGCGCTTCCCTGTTTTTTAATTCAACGTTTTCTGATGATAGCTTTGCTTTTTCCGCCTCAAGCGTTTGGATTTGATTCTTGATTGCCTGAAATTGAGATTGGTTTATACATATCGCAGATCTTAATTCTTCTATTTCTTTCTTTTCTTGACCGTGCTTAATAAAAATTTCCCTAATTTCCTTAGCGCTCTTGATGGTTTCTTCCGCTTTATTTAAAATTCCATTTTTCTTAATCTTTATTTCGCTAATTTCTTCCTCGGCAGATTTTTTTTGAACCATTAACTTCTCAATTTCTTCTATGATTTCAGACGCATCTTCTTTTTTTAATATTTCTTTTTGAGCTTCAATTTTTAAGTTCCTTAGTGTTTCTTTGTGTTCAATTATTTCTTCTTGGTATTTTTGGGCTTGGTTTTCGTTAAGCTCTATCATTTTTAACTCTTGATCTAGGTCTTTCTTTCTTTCTGAGGTATCTAGGATTTGTAATTCCAAGGCTTTTTGGTTCGCCTCTGCTTGGGCCATCTTCTCAAATATTATTGATTCGTCTTGCATTGCTCCTGGGAATTTCTTACTCAAGCTTATGTGCGCAGCAAGAACTAATAATATAGCCAATGGGTCAAATACGAAAATCAATATCAGTATAACTATTCTTACGGCCTTACTAACATCAAAGGATGATCCAGTCAAATCAGAAATGAATTCCGCGACATATTTAATCGGGCCAATCTCAGCCTCTAATTGTCGAGTTCCGTCGCTATAATTAAACTTTTCCTGTTCTAAGGTGTCAATTGCGTCTAAAGCCTTCGATATGTTTTGATTAAAGAGTTCAACTCTAGACTCTGATTCTCCTGGTTTTTCAAAGCCTAATGATTGGTATTCTTGTATTCTTTTTCTTATGCTTGATATTATTTCAGAAGTTTCTGCTCTTTGTTTAGATATGTTATCTTCGGCAGTTTTTATTTTTTTAGCTATACTTTCTCTTTCGCTTTTTTGTTCTAATATTTTAACTTCGATATCTTTCTTTTTGCTAGAGAATAAACTACCAGACTTATTTTTTAAATTATTTAAATCTTTATCTAATAAAGAAATTTTATCATTAAGGGATTTTAATATTTCGTTGTCAATGCTTATATCTCTATCTAGCTGGTTTGTTAATTGAGATATTTTCTCTTGTTCTAATTTTATATTTTCGGAGGTTTTCCCTCCCAGATTTTGAAACTTTTCTTCTTTTTTTGTTATTAGATCTTTTTGTCTTTGAATGTAGTCTCTTTGTCTTGTTATTTTATTCTCAACCTGCTCAAGCAAGGCTTTAGACTTCTCCGCTGTTTGCTCATGCTCTATATGTGATTTAGAGAGAAATCCAAAAATACCCATACTTGTAATGCCCATGAGAACAATGATCGCAGAAAATAAATAAAACTTTATCATTTTTGGTGCAGATTTCCAGTTTTTATGAAGCCAGATAGACGCTATTATTTTTCCAATTTCTAATACTGAACCCATAGCTATAACCGCATACATTGAGCCTGGGAAAATTGTTGCTAAGCCTATAATGCTGAAATAGGCTGCGATTAAAGATATGCTTAAAGCTGAAATCAAAGTTGTTATTGCAAAAATCATAATTTTATAAAGTTGGTGTTTGTTTTTTGTATATATGGCTGCTTGGAAGATTTCGTTCTAAGCCCCACTTGTGCGCAAGGTAGCCTTCTATCTTGTTTCTATAAGATTCATTAACTGCGTGATCAACCATAATGTTTTCCCCGACCCAGCCTTTTGGATTTTGGTTTCTAGCTCTATTTCCGAATAAAATAAAAGCACCTGATCCATATAAGTCTGCATAAGTTGTGGTTCCAAAGGAAGTTCCATCGATAAAAACTGATAAGGTCGAGGAATCTATATTAAAGATTAATTCATAAATTGACGGCCCGTTTTGGGCGTTAGAAGCAAAAGTTTTAGATGAGCTGTTTGCACCGGATGAAACCCATTTAAATTGAAAACTAGATCCAGACCCCGCGATCGCTTGCCAGCTATTTGTTGGGCCTGTAGCGGAAATCAATCCATCCCCCGCGCCATCAATAGTGATAAATTCTGCGACAATAAAAATAGAATAATTTCCGCCAGTTTGAAAGCCTCCAGAAGATGCAAGATGGTCATCTCCGTCAAAATCTATAACTTTTTTGTTGTTGGAGTTTGGTGTTGTGAGGTAACTGGGTTGATCTAGGGGGTCTGATTGGAATAAATCTTTATATCCAATTTTATCTTCTAGTAATGCTATAGTTTGATTTGGGTCGTTTTGAGAAAGGGTTGTTTTTGATATATCTGAGTAAAGTGTATTGCAGTCGTCTGCGTCGTGCCACATTTTAAGCTCATTTATAATCGATCTAGGAGTCCACAATTTGTTTGTGTTCGGTGATTGTTTTTTAGGAGAAGGGTCAACGAAGGATATATCTAATCTATTAGAATTGGGGTAGTGACCTCCATTGTCGTTTGGGTAAAAGTGTCTATCTCCTTTTTGGGTGGAAGGGTCTATCGACTGCTGGGATGGATAATCATAGCTTCCATAATCTAATTCTCTATTGTCATTAGAATATCTAAAGTTTTTATTTGTTGCGTCATCACTCATAGGTTTATTTTATTACACTTTTATTATTCTTCTGGCGTTAATATTTTAACCGTCACTGTTTGGCCGTTGTCTAGCTCTATTGTTGCAAAAATAGCTCCATCGTCAGGACCGCCAACCTCTTCGTATTCGCTGATTATGGTACCCTCAGTTTCCCCTCGAGCGGTGGAGACTGAACACCTTTTTCTTTTTTCTTCTGACATGATTATATATACACACTGTATTAATTGGCGGAAAGTTAAAGTTAACTTTGACTTTAATTAGACTTTGCTTTAACTTTTGTGTATCATATTAGATGAGCAAGAGGAAATACGTAAAGAAGTCGAAGTATTGGAAAAAGTTCGATAATGAGTCAAGGGGTAAAGATTCAATTGAAAAGGAGGTCCCCTCGATTCAGCCCTGCTCCTCTGGGGACCCTTATTATGAGGAGTCTAACGCTAGCTACTCAAGAGCTCAATCTGGAGCGGATAGTGGGGCGTCCAGGAGGAATTACGCACACAAGTCCGCCAAGAAGCATAGGTTTTCAAATATAGCAGGGGGGTTATTGCCGTATTCTTACGGTGAGGACGGAGCTAATGTTAGAGATTCTATAGAGTTGTGCCAAAAGGCTTACGCTAATATAGCTGTTTTCAGGAACGCCATAGATGTAATGTCTGAGTTTGCCAATTCTAATATTTACCTAGAGGGAGGAACTAAGAATTCAAGAGATTTTGTTTACAAGTGGTTTGAGAGGATTAATTTGTGGAATTTGAAGGATCAATATTTTAGGGAGTATTACAGAAGCGGAAATATCTTTATGTATAGAGTTGATGGTAAATTTGCCAAATCCGACTTTGATAACCTAACTAAGGTTTATGGATCCTCAATAGCTCTAAAACCTGGAAAATTGCCCGTTAGATATATACTGCTTAACCCTTATGATATTGTGGCATCTAGAGGGTCATCTTTTGAGACAGGAGTTTATGAGAAAATTTTATCTGAATACGATATAGAAAGGTTGCGTAGTCCTAAGACAGCTTATGATGAACAGGTTTTTGAAGCTCTAGACCCACTAATAAAGGAGAAGATTAAGTCTGGAGCTTATAATCAAGACGGAATCAAGGTGAAACTAGATCCAGCTCATCTTGTTTATTCTTTTTACAAAAAACAGGATTACGAACCTTTCGCTATTCCTTTTGGTTATCCCGTATTGGATGACATTAATTTCAAGCTAGAGCTTAAAAAAATAGACCAAGCTATATGTAGGACTATCGAGAATGTTATACTCTTAATAACTATGGGCGCGGAGCCAGAAAAAGGGGGTATTAATCCAAAAAACATGGAAGCCATGCAGAGCCTTTTTAAGAACGAGAGCGTCGGTAGAGTGTTGGTTAGCGATTATACAACCAAAGCTAATTTTGTTATACCTGATATTGGAAAGGTCGTTGGGCCTTCAAAGTATGAGGTCATTAATAGCGATATTCGGGACGGACTTCAGAACGTTATAGTTGGCGACGAACGATACAGTAATACTCAGGTTAAAGCTAAGATTTTCCTAGAGAGGTTGGAGGAGTCTAGGAACGCGTTTATTCATGATTTTCTGCAACCTCAGGTTAAGATGATTTGCCAAAACTTGGGATTTAGAAAATATCCAGTAGTTAAGTTTGAACAAACAGACATAAAAGATGAGGTCCAGCTCCAAAGGGTCGCAACAAGACTAATGGAGCTTGGCATTATCACTCCAGAGCAAGGAATGGACGTTCTCGAGAAGGGTTCTTATCCAAAGCCGGATGGCATGGCAGAAGCTCAAAAGAAATATATAGAACAAAGAAAAACTGGAATGTACAACCCTATAGTTGGTGGAATCCCAATGGTCTTGCAGCCTGGTACGGAAGTAAGTCAAGATCAAAAACCTAAGCAGGAAGTTGGCAGACCTATAGGTACATCTGGGGTGCCACAAGAGAAAAGCTCTGCAAGTGACCCCAGTTTATATTCGAGAAAAAACATACAGGAAGTGATTTATTCCACAGAAGGGTTGAGGAGTGATGGGTATGCAGCAATGAGGTCTAAGATTAAGAAAAAAAGACTAAATAGTTCAGAAAAGTTAATGATTGATGAATTGTGTCAATCTGTTGTTATTTCAAGTCCTGAGGAGTTGTGGGGGGACAAGTTAATTTCATGCATTAAGGATGCAGAAGAAATATCTCTCTTGGGAACTATCGAGGGAGTAGAGGAAGTTTCGATAGAGCATGATTTAGATTTATACTCTGCAGCTCTTTTGTTTCACAGTAGTAGAAGGGGTTAGAAAATGGGAGCGTTCGAAACTTTCGTAAATGCAAACCTTGGAATTAGGAAGCCACTAATTCTTGACTTGGGGCACCCAAGTGGCAGTAATAACGCCGCAGGAGTAATTGGCTCCGAGTATGTTGATACCTCTAATAATTTCTTGTATGAGAAAACTGGGGAAAATAACCTAAGCGACTGGGTTTATACCAGGAAGCTTGGCGATTCTTCTTTAGAGACTTTGGAAGCTATAAACTCGACAGGGGTTGTTCTTCAAGGCCAGATTCAAGATTTGTCCGAGGCCAGCCTATCTTACTCTATTGTTATACCATCTGGGGTCAGCAATATGTATGTTAAGTATGCTGATATCGACGGGCCTAATTCGTATACAGGAAGGCCGGATATAGCTTCATCTTTAAGGTTTAGCGGCTCCACTCCTCCGGAATCCTATTATTCCCACATGTTATACGCTGCCGATCAATTTGGGTTCTCCGTTTCATTTTCATCGGATATCGATAATGGTGATTTGTTTTTAGATGTAATCATTAAGGGATCTCCAGATAGTTAGCTCTATTGTAGTGGTTTTTGATTTCTTGTTACAATCTCAAACATTTGTTGTTTTTGTTGTTCTGGTGCTTTATGCCATTTGTACATGATATCTTGTTTTATATGGTTCATGCTTTTATTCATGTTTTGTATTTCAGATTTTAATTGCTGTATGAATTCTGGGGTTATGGTTTTAATTTGAACATTTAATTCTAAAGCTACTTGTAGGATTTTTCTAAAATTTCCTCCTTGTTTCCCTTTTACAGCTTCGTTGTATAAATCTACACGTTCTTCCATATCTTCCTCTGGTAGGTTTTTATTTAAATCGGGGTGTGTTTTCTTGACTATCTCGCGAAACAACTCATTCATATCATTATCTGATATTGATTCTTTTTGTTTTTTTTCTGGAGCAACTGATTCAAATGGATCTTCTATTTTTTTGTTTTTACAATACTCTAGCATCTTGCTTATGAACCTATGACGAACTTCTTCAAATTCTTCAACTAGTTCTTCATATTCCATACTAAGATATAAAGCTTTATGCCGTAATTTTTTAAATTGTTTTCTTAATTGTTTTTGGGCTTGTGGAGCAGAGTATTTTACAGGAAGATTTTCTTTTGCGTATTTTTTGTTTTCTGGTTGATATACTCCCAGCTCATATTTTTCTTTTTCTCCAAAGAGATCATTAAACAAATCTTTTCTATTCATATATTATTTTACACAAAAAAGGCGACCCCGAAGGGTCGCCCAAGAATTAAATCTTGCTCGTGTTACTGATTAACCTGCGATTGACGCAATCAATTCCACTGTGTAGTTAGCGGAAGGAACTGAGTCTGCGAATGTTACAGTAGCAGCGGTTGTACTTACTGCAGAAACCATGCATGCGATGATTGGATCGCTTGCGTCAGAACTTTTGAGTAAGGCTACAACAACTGGTGTTGAAGCGAATTCTCTACCGAAGGCTATTGAGCCAGAATTATCTGATCCATTAGTTACCGCAGAGCTTTTGGCTACAACATCATTTGTGGCGATCATTGCAGCAAGACTGGAAACGTCACTATCTGTAGTACCTTCGTCTGCGTCGCGCTGAGCTTGTAAGCTAGAAACGTCGCTTTCGAGATCACCTGTGTTTCCTGAAGCTAATTCTTGTAAGCTAGAAACGTCGCTTTCGAGGTTACCTTTGTTAGTGGAGATGTCACCAGCAAGACTGGAAACGTCACTATCTGTAGTGCCTTCGTCTACGCCACGCTGAGCATGTAAACTAGAAACGTCGCTTTCGAGATCACTTTTGTTAGTGGAGATGTCACCAGCAAGACTGGAAACGTCACTATCTGTAGTGCCTTCGTCTACGCCACGCTGAGCATGTAAACTAGAAACGTCGCTTTCGAGATCACCTTTGTTAGTGGAGATGTCACCAGCAAGACTGGAAACGTCACTATCTGTAGTGCCTTCGTCTACGCCACGCTGAGCATGAAGGGATGAGATATCACTTTCGATTGTAGCTTTACTCATTAGTGTGGAGCCGCCTGCGTTCGTAATTTCGAACGCGCCTGCTTCACTCGAGGCCAATCGGATGTTGTCCGATAGGCTTAATGTTTCGGTACGGAATACCTTTGCCATTACTATTAATTACGTTTAAAAAAAGCTTTTGGGAACTTTTATTTTTTCTGCAACCCTGATAGACAAAGGGCTTTAAGGTTTTTTAGCTACACCAATAGCTCATGAATATTTTTTTTAATTCATGTGGGTAGGCCATAAAATGTAATATAAATGTATCTTCGTTCACTAATCTTGGGTCTGTGTTAAATTCGTTCATTTCAAATATTTTTCTATTAAATCCGTAACCATCAGATTTTCGTAGAATTTCACATAATATTTCTTGGTCTCCTCCGCTCGCATATAATGAAGATTTATCTCCATTGAAGTCTCTCCATTTTGTGATTAAGTTTTTTGTATATTGATGAGATTTAAAAAATAATACTCCGCTATTTAACATGCAGTGATCGCCAATGTCTTTTGTAGCAAGTATAAATTTTTTGGGAGCTTTTTCTATAATCGACTCGAGTTTTTTTTCTGGATTGAAAATTAAAGTATCTGAATCCATCCATACAATATAATCGTGATTATCGATATGATTAAGTAGCGCTTGAGATTTTGACCAGTTTGGACTTCCGTTTCTATCTAAACTTTCTCTGTAGACGTAAAAGCTATAACCCTGCTTTTGGCAGTAATCCTTAATGCTTTTTTCTGAATAAATAGCGAATTCAGAAATTTCTTTAGTATACAAGCTGACAATAGCAATCTTCTTGAATGGATTAAAGCAATTGAATCTATCTTCAGGTTCTTGAGTTGCGGGTATTTGAGAGCTTGTGTATTTAACCCAATCAAAAAGCTTTCTGTGTTTTCCGAATCTATCATTGTTGAAAAAACTAAGCCATTGTTTTTTTAGGTCTATGAATTCTTGTTGTTTTATTTTAAAATTTCTATTCTGTTTTTCGCTACAAAAAATGTCGTTAAATGGTTTTAGGGATAATCTTTTTACGTCCTCATGTCTTGATGAAATGCTTGACCTAATATCTTTATTGCTCTTTATTACTTCCTCACAAAGCTCGAAAAGCTTATATGAATTAGACGCTTTTAATACATATCTTTCCATCCCCCAGTGTGATAATGTACCTTTCGACTTTACTCCATTATACTCAATCACTATGCATGGGATATTTTGAGTTATTGTCAAGATGGATAAATGCATTCTTCCGGTTATTAAAAAATATAAGTTTTTTGTTATTATTTTTTCTTGGCTAGGATGCAAATAATCAGTTACAATAAAATCGCACGGCTCACATTCTGATGATAATTTCATTAGCAATTCTTTTTCTTTGGCATGATCTCTAGAGTCGTGAGGTATCATCATGAATCTAAAATGCTTGCTGTAATAATTAATTATTTTTTTATAATTTTGCCATACAAGACCATTGTATTCCTTAAAGTCTTTATGTATGTTTATTCCTATTATTTTTTTTTGATCGGACTCTATCCAGTTGGTTATTTTTTTGTCGTTGATGTGATTGTCGCGCGGACATAAATGAGCCAAATCTGCGCATAACTTAGGCGGGTTGCGAAAGTTAAATTTTTTATTTATCATTTCTAATGATTTTTTATCCCTGAAGTAAATATGTATATCTGGGTTGTCTTTGTAGGGGTCAAAACATTTATCAAAAATAGCATTCTCTCCCCAACTGCAATTTAAAACAAACACCTTCTTGTTTTGAGCTAAGAATGCATCCATATATTTAATTCTATGGCCAAAGCCTCCGTAATAGGCGAGTATATCATTGCCGAATACAATTAGAGAGGAAAAGTTAGAGAAATCTATTTGTTCATCTCTGGATTTTACGGTATAGAAGTTTTTACCATTTGATTTTAAAACGTTTTCGCAACCATGCTCGATTGCCGCATCTCCAAGATTGCCAAAATAGAAATCAGGAGTAATAACTAATATTCTTTCTTTAATTGAATCTTTTTTAGTTTCATCTCTATTCAGTTTGAATCTAGAGCAATATCTATCATGCACTCCACATAATGCGAAGATATCCATCCCCTCTTTTTCTAAGCTACAAAGATAAGATTTATCTTCTGGCGTATTTATTTCTTTTTTTTCTTTTATTATTATTTTTTTATCCCGGATTTCGAAATCTACCTCATGGAAGTCATATTCATGCTCACCACTTCTTTTGTGACAAAGCATCTTAAATTTATTGGAATTAACATTTATAGGGTTGCATGAGTTTCTGAGATTTATGTTTTGGTTTAGGTTGACGTTACTAAAAGAAATATTCTCTAATTTTTGTGCAGTTGTATAGATGAGGGGGAACATAGAGTATATCACGTAAAACAAATCTTCATGCTTGAAGCTCATCCAGTTTTTATTTGGATTGATTTGGTTTATTGGGTCGAACTTTTTAATATTAGTGATTTCAAGTTTAGATAAATTTACTGAACAGTAGCCTGCTGAATAATTTAGGACTACTTTTTTATACTTGTCATCGCAGTAAATTTCATTAAGTATTGTACATGTAGCTAAAGCAATGATATCGCCGTTTTCTATTGTTGCTGTACCATGTATAAATCTTATATCTTCAGGAAATTTATAATCTGGATTTACGTCTTTTTTTATATAGCTGTCGAATTTTTCCCCTTTTGTGTTGAATTTTAATTTAACATATTCGCTAGAACCTTCTTTTAACCAATAGGTAGATTGGCCATTGAAGAAGCCTCTGGGCGGAGGTGAGTTTTTGTAGTCTTCTCCTCGCGCGATAGTATATTTTTTGCCATTAAAATTTATTGAGCTTGGATTAAAGATATGTAATGTTTTATTCATTTGAATTTCATTTTGTTTTTATCTATAGGGTTTTTTACCCCCCAATGCTCGACACCGCCCTCGTCATACATAGCTTCTTTACCTAGTCCATTGCTCGAATTAAAGCTTTCTTTATCGTATTTAAATATAAAAGTTTCTTCGGGGGGTTTTTCTATGAAAGTTTGAAAGTACTTTGATTTATTTATTTTTTCAATTATTTTATTTAGCGCTTCTTTACTTGGGTATCTTTCTAGGGCGTGGCCATAAATTAGTCTGGTTAACCCGTGAAAGTAGGTGATTGGGGCGAGCGTTAATATATCCTGCCAGCCCGACCTTCTTCTTCTTAGCATTAAATCTAATGCAGATTTATGTAAGGGGTTATTTGGTGCGCTTATCATAATATCTTGCGAAAAGTCTATAATTTTCCCATGATTAGAATGTAGTGGTAGGACGCATTTTGAATTTATATCTATAATTGAATTTAAGTTTTTATTTGCATGTCTGTCTATATCTGTATATAGGCCGCCTTCGTTAATTATTTTTAATAAACGCCATGTGTCAACCTTTGATACGATTGGGGCATCCTTGATTAAATTATAGTCTATAGTTGATAAATTTTCTTTCAAATATAATTCAACTTCATTATCGTCTGAAATTACTAGTTCCCAGTCGGGGTTTATTTTTATTAGATTCTGTATTCCGTTTACGGCTAATTGGTTTGAGCTTTCTAATACAGACTTATCTTTCCATGAAATATGGATTTTCTTAGGTATTGAAGGTAAGGGCTCAAGGAGGTCGTCTAAATTTTCTTTCTGCGAACTTATTCTCATCACGGAAGAGTTTTTAAAGAAGTTAGATTTTTGATCCGACAACTCTATGGGGTCTGAAAAAACTTCTTTGCTGTATCTTTCATTATTTAATTCAAAATTGGTTGCAGCCTCTCTCCCTCCAAGCTTTAAATCCTGCAAGAAGAGGGGTTTTTTAAGCGCGTATACATTATAGTTTACTTGCATTTCAGCGGCAAATACATCCCAGATCTTTTCTTGATAAAAGCCGTCGATCATAGCTTTTTGATAGGCTGAAGCGCCAAGCGGAGAGCAAATCATGATTGCGTGACCACTGAGCATGTTGAAAATTTGATATACGTTTTCATCAATTTGTTGGGCGGAAATATTATCAATAGCTTTACCATCATTCATGGCTAGTTGGGATAGGCCTAGATAAAATAAATCTGCATCATTAGGAATATCAATTTCCTTTGGCATTTCTCGATAAAAAGATACGTCATCCTCTAGTATTACGAATGGCTGAAATGGCCTTGAGTTATCTTGCTCTCTTAAGCCAGACTCAACCATTCTCGCGTGCCCTATGCTTCCAGATTTTTCTTTTGATATACCTGTTTCATAAGGTAGTATTTTTTTAAACTTATAGTTTTTAAGTATAGATTCTATATGCTTGGAATTTTTACTATCTTCTGTTTTTGTTAGATAATAAAATTTAAGTCTGTCTGTTTTTAATATCATTTATTATATTATTATATATATTAATGTTGTCTTGGTTGTATGGGCTATACTGTTTTAAAAAGTTTCTGTTATCATCCTTGGTTTGATCTAATGTTTTACTGTGATTTAGTATAGCGTTCTTTAATTGGTTTGCCCCGAAGTCCACATCACAGTCCGGATAATAATAACCTACATCTTCTAAAGTTGAAGAATTATGTATCAAGGGCAGGTTTAGGAACAGAGCCTCAAGATAACTATAGTTTAATTCATTTTTAATTTGATGGCTAACTATAGTGCTACCAAACTTACTTAAGGCATCAAGTGCGCTCCATCTTTTATTGAAGTAGCAGAAGTCTTTCTTTTTTACAACCTCTAATCTATTCATTAACTTTTCAAAGAATGGGTTAAACTTGACTCTTTGGCAGCAGAATATATTTATGGATTTTAATATTTCCCGATCTTTGTTATGAAGATTTTCTAATATATTGATTGGTATTACGCAATTTTTAATAAAAGATATATTTGGTTCAAAGACGCATATTTTGTTGATTTTTTCTTTTTTGAAGCTTGGGTCTAGCCCTTTTGTTTGAAGTTCTTTGATTTTGTCTTCTACAAAAAAAGAGTCCCATATGAATGGAATAACTATAACATCTTTAAAATTATAATAAGTTTTTATATAGCTTTTGGAAAACTCGTGCTGGGGAGATATCCAGATTTGATCTAGGTATTTCGGTTTTTCTAGTGGCAGTTTTGTGCTTTTGTTTGATAGCGAGTGGTGAATATCATCCATCAATTTATTGCCAAAATGTATTAGTATCGTTTTGAAATTATTGTTCCTGGCTTTTAATTTGTCGTACATTCCTGGAAGCAAATCGAATCCGGCGACTATTATTAGGTCTAAATTTTCATTATCGTCGGCAAGTAAATCTTCTAAAAGCATACCTTTGTGATTCTTCTTTAGTGTGTGGTTCGGCTTTTTATGGGTGATATAAAAGCATTCGTGACCGCATCTATTTATCATTTCATAAAGAAATACGATGTTTTGTTGCATTCCGTTAGCCCAAAAAGCAACGGACATATCTAGGGTTATTCCTATTTTCATGACAATAATTTTTTATATTTTTCTATAACAATTGGATTATTTGGTGAGTATTTGTGGATTGTTTTTTGCGCTTGCTCTTTGTATTTATCTAGATTTTGATCGTGATAATTTAAAGCGAGGTTTAGAGCCTCTGCCCCTAACTTGGTGTCGTAATTAGGGTAGTAGTATCCAGATTCTTTAATCAGCTCAGAGTTGTGAACAAGGGGGAAATTAAAATGCAATGCTTCGAAATACGTATAATTTAAGGCGTTCAATAGTTGATTTGAGATTATGACATTAGACATACCTGTAAGTATTTTAGAAACTTTTATTCTTCCTTTAAATTCTATTTTATTTTCTTTTGTTACATCTAGGTTCCACATTAGGGATTTGAAGTATTTTTTATCAGTAAATTTTGCCGAGCAATAAACTGTTATTTTGTTAAAATCTTCCTTACTGACCTTTGTGTAAAATTCTTCAGCTATCATTATCGATGGTAGGCAGTGTTTTGTTATGTTTAAATTAGGCTCGAGTATTCCGATATTTTTATCTTCGCCTGGACGGTAGTAGCAGGTCTTGTTTATTTTGTTCCATATTTTTTCATGCATGTCTATGTATTTCGAGCTCCAGATATAAGGCAGTTCAAATACTCTTTCTGTGTTGTAATATGTTTTGTAGTAGTTATATGAAAATTTGTAATGAGGGGATATCCATACTTCGTCGACCATTTCTGGACTTATAGCTAAATGATCTTGCCAGCTGCATCTTTCTATGTCTGCCAGGAGACCATTTCCATAAACAATATGTATGTTTTTGAAATTTTTATTTTTTTCTTTTATTAATTTTATTGTATCATTATTTATTAGCCAGGAAGCGTTTAATATAAAAGATATATCTTCGCAATGTTCTAATAATTCATTTTCTTCTATGATTAATATATCAGCTGGGGGATCAATGCATTCTTCTATTTTGTGATTTATGGCAATAATTGGAGTAAAGCCAATACCTTTTAATAGTTCAGCAAGGAACACTATATTTTGTTGTAGTCCGTTGCTGAATAACCCGTTTTTATAATTAGCAGTAAGCAATATATTCATTGCATTTTATTACACAGCAATTTTCAATATTTATTCAGAAATTACGAAACTAGCGGGATTTAATGTGGATGTATTGGCAGATCTGTTTAATTTGTCTAAATTAAAAACATAATTTCCGTCCGAGTCAGTTACCCCGCTTGAATTGCACACTGCGAATTTATTATTTAAATCGTAGGTATTGTTTAATTGTACCCCGTCCGAGTAGGACTGGTATGTATAGGCGGTGCCTCCGTTTGGTGCGGACCCGCCTTCGGATATATTTTCAAATATAAGGTTATTTGGGTTTGAGACTGTTGTTCCTATATCTGCTAGCCCAGCCCCAAGACTATTTGGCGAAGCGGAGATAGTTCTAGAAGAAAAGCCGGCTAATTTATAAGTTGGGTTTGATGATATTGATGTTGTTGTTATATTAGCAAGGTTTGTTGCAGAAACTTGCCAATTGAAGGTGCCTTTTGTATCTAAATCAGATACTGTTATCGTATAGGAATTACTATTTTTGCCTGTACCTGATGAATTTTGATTTAGGCTCGAGGGGTTTATTTGGTTAGAGTTTGTGGATAATGTTGGGTTTGACAGCATTAATTGAGAGCTTGACATATAAAACTGGTCAGATACTCCATTAGGTGAGCTAGATAAAGATGCTGCTAAATTGTTTATAGATAAGGTAAGGGGTGAGTTTGCAATATTTACTATTTTGAAAGATTCTGTCGTGGCTCCGTTGGATGATTTTGTTGCGCTGATTTTTAAATTATTAACTCCGCCGTCCCCTTCTACATTGTAACCCCCAGCTAAATAATCCGCATTTTTATTTTGTTCGTATGTGGATGTGTTTGATATACTTAATTGGCTATTAGGGGAAGAGTAAGTTATGGAGTCAAAATTTGTTACATTATTGCTTATCGAGGTAGACTCACTTGATTTAATGGCTTGCTGTGAGGCTGGATACGTTATAGAGTTTATTGATATAACCGGTATCGTTCCATTATTAATTTCGGCAGCACCCGTTGTTGTTGCTGTATCGCTAATTGTACCAAAGTTATTCCTGGCCTTAAATGTTACAGCTTGTTCTCCATCTCTAGATGAATTCCCTAGCGCCCCATAAACATCAATTGGCACTAAAAATTCAAAACTGCCATCAGCTAGGGTACTTTTTGAGTATGAGGATGAGTACGATGTTTGAGATCCATTCGATAGACCTTGGCTTAGTACAGATATTGATATATCATTTATTGAAACCCCGTTTCCGTCGATAAATATTTTTGAATCAACTACGTCTCCAGCTTTAACTTCTGACGCTCCTATTTGATTTGGGGAGGTTGCAGAAGAGGCTTGTTTACTTAGTTCTGAACCGGTTATGACTGGACCATTGGCAATTTTTACTTTTACAAAATCTTCATCTGTTGCGCCGTTTCCTGTTCTATATGCGTAAATTTTTACATTATCCGAATTATTATATATGCCGTTTAAGTAGGAGACTGTTTTATTCTGCTCGAAGGTGTTTGGGTTAGAAATAGAAATATCGTTAGAAAGAGTTTCGTATTCCACAAAATCTATCGAGCTATTCCAATTGCTTATATTATTATAAAAGGATGCGTTTTCGCTTTCCCTTAATCCGTCGGATCTTCCATTGTAGGAAGTTGGGTCAGATAAAGAGATATTCGGATAAGCCTGATCCAGGTCTCTTGTTCCGCTATTGTTTGAGAAAAAATCGGATCTAATCGCGTCCCCTGTTGATCCAAAGCTATTAACGGCTTGAACCGCAACTCCGTGGGCGCCAACTCTACTTGAGACAATTGTTGGTATGGTTGCCCTGTAGAAACCTCCGTGGTTTACGAGGTTGTAGTTAGAGAAATTAGAACCTTGTGATAAGCCAGAATTTAAAATTTTTATTGAAGATACGTCGCTCGTACTGAAATCAGCATAAATATTAATTTCGTCTCCCTGTTTTAAATGCGTGGATCCCAGAAGTTCTCCAGCTTTGGGGGTTGCATTCTGAATTGAGTCGATAGAAAGATTGATTGCCTCTGGCCCTGCCCCTAGTTCATTTAATGATATCAGGGTTTTTCTATCATTAGCCTCGCCGGTTATGAAATTTAAACCTTCTGCGTTAAAGTTGTCTAGGTAGCCCTTAAATCTTCTCGTATGCTCTCCCAATTCTTCAATATTGGACAGGGGTATTTGCTGACCGTTTATATGGGCGTCACCCATATATTCATCATTTGGTCCGTCCCATCTCAATTCTACTTTTAAATTTTTAGCCGAAGCTACCGTAACCCCTGATAGTTGTAAATTTGGGTTAATACCTTCGTAGAAAATTTTATCTGTAACTCCGTCGTTATCAGAGACGTCCGAAATAAATAAAAATTCTGCCGACCCCGATATTGTCTGTTGTAGTGAGGTTCCAAGTTTTGAAACGTCAACTCCGTCAAGCGTTAAGCCGCTTAAGAAATTACCACTATTGAATTCTACATCATCTGAGGTTGTTACATTTTGGTCCATTGACACTAGTAAGCCTCCGAAGTATAGATTGTCAAACACGCCGGTTGCCCAGGCCTTATCTAATCTTCCGACGCTGCCCTCTCCACTATTCCTTGGAACTAAATTTCTTGTAGCCATTGTTTATATTACACAAATATTATTAAAAAGATATATCATCTGTAAAAGCATTTGGTCCAGTATTAAACCTCCAAATGTTAGCTCTCAGCTCTAGGTCGTTATCGCCCTTCAGTATCCACATGGTATCTGAGACAAAAGGCTCGTTTGTTGGGACTATGTCCCCAAGCTCGTCCTCTTCAAAAGCTTCCCCTAATTTAAATCTGTTTTGCGCATAATCCCCAGAGATCAATTGTGTTCCAGTGTCTCTTGAAAGATCTAGTAGCTGATTTTCTATACTCTCTATGTGCTCATGTAGGTGAGCTCCAGTAGAGAGTAGGTTGCCACTTAGAGAATCTATATGCTCATGTAGGTGAGCTCCAGTAGAGAGTAGGTTGCCACTTAGAGAATCTATATGCTCATGTAGGTGAGCTCCAGTAGAGGATAGGTTGCCACTTAAGGAACTTATTCGGCTAGTTAGGAATTGCCCGGTCCTGGATAAGTCATCAATGATTTCAAAAATTTTATCTAGCACGTTCACCCCGCTAATGAAGAAGGTTTCTGCTGATCCCGACGATACTGTTAGTTCTCCTATTATTGAATAATCTATATTCGCGTTATCGCTATTAAGGCTTGATGTCGATAATTCTCCAAAAGAACCCGTCTGAACTGTTATTTGATTGCCAGATAAAACCTCAAAGACTCCAGATTTTAACTTTAGGTTTTCTATGGTAGCTTTTTGAGTGGTCCCGCTTATCGCGTATAAATTGTCTCCAGAAACATCATCAAATCTACCTATATCAAAATCTAACACCTTGACATCTAGTTCATAAGTCTCTATCTTGTGACCATCTATCAAAACTAGTGGGTCTAGGACATCTCCCCCTATTGCGTATTTGTTTAACCCAATCTTTCTTACTGGATGCTTGGTTTGAAAAAAGTCCATGTCTAGCCTTTTATCTCATCGTCGTCAACCGGAACTTTGTAAACTATAGAATACTTAATCAGGAAGCCTGATATTGTGTGCGGTCGTTTTACGAAAATTCTACCCGCCTCATCATTGTTTATCTTGACGCCCATATCTGAGTCGAGAAAAATTAAGTCTTTAGGGTCTGGGCAAACCTCTTCGCCTTGGTTGGCTCTTCTGTCGCTAGTGTGGAATTGTATTGGGTAGGGAGAGTCATTATACATTATCACGTGGTCAACTAACCCTCTTTTATATAAGTCGTTATAATCTTCAAGTTCGTAAGAGTTTATTAAGCTGGCCCCAAAGTTCTCTTGCCGCATTCCAAATAATGTGTCGCTATCAAAAGTGGAGAAAGAATCCCTGCACCTGTTTGGGTCTGTATGTTCTGAATGAATAAAATAATCCGGATGATCTTTCTCCGGCTCGCTAATGTTTGTTCTTCCATTTTGAAAATAACTTCCAAATATATCTTCTTTAACGGTCCTATCTAGGCCGAGGCAGTCTCCAGATATAGAACCAAACCTTAGGGAGTCTGGTATGTCCTCCATTAGCAAGAAATCCTCTTCTATTTTTTGAGACACTGTTTTTGTCCTCAGCTTCCAGGGTTGAGTCTTCGCTCTAGAGATGTTAATATCGCTTCCAGTTATTGAGATATTACTACCTATCTTATCTAGCTTTCTTATTATTCCAGACAGAAGACTGTGAGCTTCTGTATCGTTATCGATTTCTACGTCAACATGAATCTTTGACAATTCTCCTGATATTCCAGATAGTAGTCGATGGGTCTCTGTATCGTCCGCATCTAGGTTTGAGAGTTCTCCAGATATGCCAGATAGTAGGCGGTGAGCTTCTGCGTCTTCGACCTCTAGACCTGATAATTCTCCAGATATGCCAGAAAGTAAGCGGTGCGTTTCTGTGTCGTCTGTACCGAAGTTAGAAAATTCTCCAGATATGCCAGAGAGTAAGCGATGTGTCTCTACGTCTTCTGTGTCTAAGCTTGAGAGTTTTCCTGATATGCCAGAAAGTAAACGATGAGCTTCGGTATCATTGTCAATTTCGACATCAACGTGTATATTTGAAAGTTCTCCAGATATGCCAGAGAGTAAGCGATGTGTCTCTACGTCTTCTGTGTCTAAGCTTGAGAGTTCTCCTGATATGCCAGAAAGTAAACGATGAGCTTCGGTATCATTGTCAAGTTCGACATCAACGTGTATATTTGAAAGTTCTCCAGATATGCCAGAGAGTAAGCGATGCGTCTCTACGTCTTCTGTGTCTAGGTTTGAGAGTTCTCCTGATATGC
>Ga0209714_1000084_pt1 | contig 58992 bp, 49 predicted proteins | sample COGITO_mtgs_1104_5_FD_185517 | JGI IMG/M metagenome (GOLD analysis project Ga0209714, IMG submission 185517) | Pelagic marine microbial communities from North Sea - COGITO_mtgs_110414 (SPAdes) (version 2) | ecosystem: Environmental > Aquatic > Marine > Epipelagic ...
AAGATAAAAAAAAAAAGTAAAAAATAAAAAATTATTAAATAATAATGTATTAAATGTTAAAACTTATTTTATTATAATATTAGTTTATACATTAGTAAAAAAGTTAATAGCGTCATCAATTATATTAGTAAAAAATGAAATATCTTTTTCAAGAGGTAAAATAATTCTATCTCGATTAGAACATTCTTTATAATCTTTTAATTTAGTTAAAATCATAGTTTCTATTATATTCATATTTTCTTTATTTTTACAAGATTTATAATATACGATTTCATGTTCTATTGTTTTATTATATGTGCTTAATCTATTAGTTAAATTAATAGTTTTACCTATTATATAATTTCTTTTTTTTTTATTATCTTCAGTAGTTAATATATATATTACATTTTTTTCAGCATATTTTATTCGTTCTTGTTTTTTTAGATAAGTATTTTCTAAATATTTAATTCTTTTTTCTTTTATTTTTATAGTATTATCTTTATCATTTAATAAATTTATATTTAATTTAATTTTATTATTTAATTTAATTTTAGTATTAATTAGTTTATTATTTAGAGTATTATTATTTATTTTATTAATACAAGTTTTATTTTTAGTATGTCTATTATAATTTTGTATTAATTTAAATTTATAATTACATATATTACATTGATATGTATGTGTTTCGTCTGTTTTTTTTTCACATACATATTTTTTGTTTTGATGACGTTTTAATAAATATAATGTATTAAATTCTTTACAACATATATCACATTTAATTTTTGGCATTTTATAATCAATAAAATAGTTTTTAAATATAATTATATAATTGTATAATTTTATAATTATATATTAATAGTAATGTTTTAAGTTATTAAAAATCTTTTAAAAATCTAATCATTTCTTAAAAATCCTTTAAAAATATATTGTCATTTTTTTCTAATGTTTTAATATTTACAATTAAATGAGATTGAGTATTTGTATTAATTAATTTTCCACTAGTATCAGCAATGGCAACATTACTTAATATTTTCATATCAAAACTATTAAACCAACTTTCAACACTAATAGTGCCTGTGCTTCTAGAAAGAGATGCTGGTATAGGTATAATTAATTGATTATAAAGAGTAGTTGCTGAATTACTTTTATCAATATCTAAAATATAATGTCCGCTATCACGATTAATCCAATTATTAAATGTATATGATTCATCATAACTCATATTATGATATTCATAATTTTTAATTTTAATTAAATCATTTCTACGAAATTCAATAGCATTAAAATAGGTGCTTGTTTGTATAATTAAAGAATCATTTATAGTTGTATTAATATTACTATTATTAGAATTAAGAAAAATAGAATATATATCTAGAACATCAGATAAATTAGATACGCTAGAACCATTTGGAGTTGTAATAGATAAATCTAGAGCAGATATATATCCTTCAGGAGTAGGTGTATAATCTTTTCTTTGAGTGCTAGTATTTTTAAATTCTAAATATGATATTTCAGATAAACTTGTTGGTAAAGGTATTAATGGTGTATATATTCCAATAGTATTATTTAATGTTTTATTTGTTCCATAAGAAGAAAAGTTAATCCCTTTAATATCTAGAGTAATATATGGATTATCATTAAGTCTTGGAGCAATATTTGAATTATATGATTGATGACACACACGATTTGTTAATATTATTTTATCAATAGAAAAAGATACAATATTTTTATAATCATGTGATACAGTAGAATAATTATCTTTAGGAGAACCTCCTAATTTAACTAAATAATTATAAGGTGTTTCGGTAGTATTAGTAGTCCAATTTCTATCAATACTATTTATAATTACTGTATGATTTTTAATTTTAGTATCTGGTAATATGTAATTAGGAGCAAGTGTTTCACTTTGTTCTAATATATCATTATTATCATAAACAATATCATTACGAAATCTATTATTTTTATATAATTGTTGATTAGTCTCTGTATTCATTTTTATTATGTTTAATAGTTATGTTTAATAGTTAGGTTTAATAGTTAGTTTATATAATAATTTAATAATGTATTCTGGATACTATATTTATTCTGGATATATATATATTATTTTTATTTTATATAATTTAATAATAAACTATAAATTAGTTTTATGTTTAATACATAAGTTTAATTAAATAAAAAATATAATATGTAAAAACTATAAAAAAATATAAAATTGTTTAATTAAATAAATTTTTTACTTTCGATTAAATGAATAAGAAATGGTATATTAATTAAATATGATGCAATAAATTTAGGTATTAAATATTGAAGTTGAAATGTAGCAACAGTATAGAAATCAATAATATGTATCAATAATTTAATAAAAGGATCTATTAATGTAGCAATATAAAATAAAATTTTACTGTTTTTAATATTTATTAATACATAATTATTTAAATAATGATATATATTATGTTCCATTACATTTTCATAATAATAACTAAATATTGTAATTATAAAAATAAATATATATGTTATAATAACTTCATACCAAGTGTTTAATTCTGACCCTAAAAAATATATTGATTTACCATTTTCATCTTTTGTTGGTCCAAATGACAAAAAATTATTATGTGTTTTATTAACTATTCCATTATATATAAAAAATATAATACAAAAAAAGATAATAATTAAAATTGCTGTAATAGGATTATTTAAACTATTTAAAATTTTATTAAACATAATTATTTAATTTATAATAATTAATATTATATAATATTTTAATATAAAAAACTAAAAATTATACAAAATATAATATATATATATATATATATAAAAAAATTATAGAATTTAAGATGTTGTATCAATAAAATAGATTACCATACTAAAAATAAATAATAAAAATCCAGTTGGTATTAAATTTTTTTCTAAATTAAAACTATTATTATTACTATTATTACTATCATTATTACTATTATTACTATTATTACTATCATTATTATTAAATTTTTTATTATAAGTATTATAAAATAAATTAAGTTTTTCATTAATAAATTCCATTATATAATTAACAAAATCACCACTTAATAATTTATCTACTATATTTATTTGTTCTTTATTCTTTTTATTATTTTTAGTATTATTTTTATTATTAGTAGTATTAGTATCATTAGTAGTATTAGTATCATTAGTAGTAGTAGTATTATTAGTATCATTATTATTTTCAAATCCTTCTAACATTTGTTTCTGGGTATTAGTATTTATTAAATAATTTCCTAAATTACTTTTATCTTTAAAAATATTATTTTCATTTAATGATGTTTCATTTATTAATTTTTTATTTACTGATGGTATTGGATTTGATTTAATAGTATTATTCATAGTATTATTTAAACCTTCATAATCAGTATTGTATTGTTCTATTAAATCTAATTTACTATTGTTTTTATAATTACTATTATTACTATTTATATTATTAGTTGTATCTTTATCTTTACTAGTAAAATTAGTTAAAAGATTTACTATTCCAGATTCAACCCCACCTATTATTTCAAGTGGATTGAAATTTAATTCTTCTTTTTTCTTATGATTTAAATAATCTGTGTATGCAGTTCCATATTTAGTTGCTAATTTTGAATAATCATCATTAAAATCACTTTTAACTAATTGATTAATTTTATCAAAATTTTTTTCATAAATTGGTAAAATAAAAGATTTATCCAGAACTTTATTTATTTTATTATCAACATTATTTATTTTAGTGCCGTAAGTTGATATTAATTTATCAATGTCAATATAATCTTCAAGTTTCTTTCTAGATTGAGTAAGTGTTGTCATCATTGTTGTATAATCAATAGTGGTAGAGTTTAATTTAGCCAATTCATTCATTTTATCACTCAATATATTATTTTCTTTATTTATAAGATTTTCAATAGTAATAGATACTATATTAAGTAAGTCTTCTTTAATAGATGAGCGTGTCAATATATTCATAGACTTAATAGTATTATTTAAAAAATTAATAATTTTATCAACACCGTTTGATATAATAATGTTAAATTGTCTTTCGGCATTTAAAAATTGATTTGTATTTAGACGACTATTTAATTTTCTTAATTCAATAATATAATCAACAATAACTTTACTATAAAAATCCTTACATTGTTTTATTTGTGTTTGTGATAATTTTAAATTATCAAATAATGTTGTATTTATAAATTCAAATACTTCTAATAAATCTGTATCGGTATTAGTATTTTTAATTGAATTCGAATTTGTAGATGAATTTATATTAGAATTATTATTAATCTCAAACCCTTCTATTTTATCTTTTTTAGTAATATTTTTTTTATTTTTCTTTTTATTTATTTTTTTTTTATTATCTTTATTATTTGTTTTAATTGTTTCATTATTAATCATATCTTCATTATTAAATGATTCTTTATTTAAATAATATTTTCTTAAAGCAACAAAATAAATTATAATTACAATAAATAAAATTATAGTCCATCCAGTAAGATATTCACGTATTAAATAAGATGGTATATCAAGTATAGATGTTATCATTTTATAGTTTTAGGTTTTATTTTAAAATTAATTTATATGTTTTATCTATAGTTTATATATATTTTATATATTTAATATATATTTATTTTATATATTTATATATAATACCAAATATTAATATTATTAAAAATAGAATATAATAAATATTAGTATATATTAATATATAATAGATTAACTATAATAGATTAACTATAATAAATTATAAAATGTCTAAAATGTCTAAATTCGCAAATTTTGATACATTTCAACCAGTTGAAACAATGAATGAAACTGTTAGACAACAACAATATGCTTACAATGGTCGTATGTTTATACCTCCTGAAACACAAAAGTTTAGTTTTGATACAAACGTTCAAGGCTTAATTCAACCTTTAACAAATAATGAAAGTGTTAATCCATATGAACTTTTTAAATCATCAAACCAAAAACAAGATACTAATGTAGATATTATTAGTAATATAGTAGTTCCAAATACTCTTTCAAGACATTTTTTTAGTAATGATAACGTAGAATGTATTCAAAGACAAATTATTAATGAAGTCTATAGACAAAGTCAAAAACAAATTAGTAAGCAATCATATCAAGAATTACAAATTATTATGAAAAGTATTTATTTACAATATAGTCGTAATTTATCAGATAATATAAGAGACCAAATTTCTACATTAAATAAATATGTTGTTGAAGAATGTGTAAGTATTATTATACCTAATGTATTACAATATAATAAATATATAACTGAAATTACTGGTCCATTACCTGTGCCACCACGTAGTATTAATGTTTCTAATAAAGGCGAAAAATCACTCGCTGGAACTGCAACATTAATTTAATTTTATTTATTTACTTATTTACTTATTTAATTAGTAAAATAACTATAGAATATAATAACTATAAATTATACTAACTATAGATTATAAAACACAAATTTTATTATGCGTTTTCTTTTTTTATGTAAAATATTATTTTAATATAGTAATAATTAATAGATTATGCCTAGAAAAAAAACACAAAATAAATTAGACACAACACAATCTTTAGAAAAGTATAATACTACTTTACCTAATAATTTAGATAGTTTAAATACAAAATATCCTAGTGATAATATAAATAGTATTCAAGATAATACTATAGATAATACTATAGATAATAATATAGATAATACTATAGATAATACTATAGATAATACATCAGATGAAACTATAATAAATAATAAAAATAAATCATTAGATACATATTTTTTTAATAATAGTCAATTATTACCTCTATCATCATCTACATTATCAACTTCGACACTATCAACTTCACCATTATCAAATAGAATTAATAATAGTATAAGTAGTAGTGATAGTGATGATGATGATAATGTATTAATAAATATAAATAAAACACTATCATTATCAGAAATAAAAAATAGAATTGATAATCTTCATGAAAATGAATTTATAGAAATATTTAAAATTATTAAATCTAATAATGAAAAATTTACTACTAATAACAATGGTATTTTTATAAATATATGTAATTTAAAACCCGTATCTATTAATGAAATTACAAAATTTTTAATTTTTTCTGAAAATAATAATAAATTAATAAAAAAAGAAGAAAAAGAAAGAAATATATATAGAGAATGTGTATCTTAAAAAATTGAATATTTATTTATTATCTCTATAATTAAATTACCTTTTTATAATTTTTACAATTTAAAAATACATACATATAAACATATATAAATTAATACAAATAATTCATTTTTAATAACTTATTTAAAATAATAAAAATGATTTCATTGGAAAAAATAACACAACAATTACAACAAACTAAAGATTCTAATATTGTTTTACCTAAAATAAGTAGTAAATATACTCAAGCAACAGCAATAGAAATACGCAAGAATGAATTAGAACTTTTAAATACAAATTTTAATTTACTAAATGAAGCAAATTATACTATGGATAGTGAATTTGAAAAAATAAATAAAGAAAATGAAAGTATTAAAACAACATTAGACGATTTATCTAAATCTAGTAAAATGAAAGAATCAACTATTTCTAATAAAGCACTTATTGTTTATACAGAAAATGAAGCAATTTCACAATTACCAGAAATTATTTTATCTTTAATTAATGATTATAATAAATCTCAATCAAAAATAAATAATATTAATGGTAATAATAATACTAATGGTAATAATATAAATAATAGTATTGATAAAGATTTATTATATATTTATGGTATTAAAAATCCAGACTCATTTTATAAAAGTTTTCTATTATTGTCAAAGTTAGACTTTATTATTAAAAATAAAAGCGAACAAAAGAATGATATTTCAACATTTAAGAGAGAAATGGCTATTGAATATGAAACATTTTATAAAAATTTAAATTATAGAAAACTTAGATTTGTCAAAGCAACTATGATACATAATTTAACAGAAGTAGATAATTATACAGATTATGATTTATTTCAATATATTTGTGATTATACAAAAAATAATTTAATTATTTTAGATATTATTAATGAAAAATATTGTGATATTAACTATAATAAAAAAATAGAAGATAATCAACAAAATCAAAATACTAATAAATATTTAATTATTATTAAATATAGTGCAAATACATTTTTACCATTAATGTATAGTTCTGGAAATCATTATTTTGATTCAACTATTTTAAATACTATATCTAAATCCTATGAAAGAATTGTATTTAATAAATTTAAAGAATTACATATTTATATGAAAGAACAACTTAATAATGAAACTAAAGATGATGACTATAATAGTGATAATGAAGATGAAATTAAAACTAATACTCAAATTTTTAATATAGATGATATTGAAGATGTTGATAATATTGTAGAACAAAATTCATTATTCAATATTGAAGAAGCATTTAATAATAGTATTAAATTACAATGCGAAACACTTGAAAATAATGATAATAATTTAGCAAATTTAATAAATATCGAAACAATGATAGAAGTTGTAGAGGAAGATACAATTGATAATTCTAATGAAACTAATAAAACTAATTCTAGCAACGATAGTTTTGATTTATTAATGAATACTATTCCAACAACACAAAATAATAAATTAGTTAAGACAAAAGTAAAAACTAGTAAAACTGAAAACCCGAAGAAAACTAATACATTAGATTCTAAAAAGAAAATTGAAGAAAAAGAAGACAAAAAAGAAGAATTATTACCTATTAGTAAATATACTTTAACTGATTTACAAAGATTTGCTTTATTTTATAAAATTGATAAACAAAAAATGGGCAATGCTGGTAAAAAAATTAATAAACTAAAAGCCGAATTATATGAAGAAATTGAGACTGCTAAAAATAAGAGTTCTAATGCGATATCATTTTAAATGATTTGTATTTTTAATTATTGTATTTTTTAATTACTTTTTTATTATTTTTATTATTTTTATTATTTTTTTAATTTGAAGAACTTATATTTAAACTCACATTAACATTTGATAAAGGAGCAACATCTTCTAATATTTCATCTTTAACATCAATAATACTTTCTTTACAATCTGTTATAATAGATTTAAATTGTGAAAATGTAGATTCTTTATTAGGGTCATCTTCATTATCATCTTTTTTAAACATAGACATATCAAATGGTAATTGAAATGGTAATTGTGGAGGTGGAGGTGGAGGTGGAGGTGGTTGTGTATGTAATTGTTGTCCTGTTGTGGTTTTACCTTGAGGAACCGCACTTCTTTCTAATACAGGAATAGTTTCCAAACCTAATTTTTTTAATAAAACATTTAATTCTTCACTTTGTTTTTTATTTTCTTTATAACTAAATGATGAAAATTGAAGAAATGCTAAACTTAAACAAGATATACTTCCGGAAACAAAACTTAAGGTTTGGTCTTCATAAACACCCGCTGAAAAACTAATAATACTACCAAATGCTACCATAATTTTAGATATCGTTTCAAACGCAATACCTGTTTTTCTCCAACATTGTCTAGCACTTAAAGTATTTTTAACAACATTTTTATAATAAGGTTCAATTAATTCATCAATTATATAAACGCGAGTATCGTCACTAATCTTTAAATTGTCTGGTGATGTAGCCATTTTTAAAAGTAATTAATAAATGCTATAATAAATAGTGTAATAAATAGTGTAATAATATATAAAAATTACTATATAATAAAATAATATATAAAAATTATAATTATTATTATTATACAAATATATTTATAATAAAAAAAATACAAAATAAAATAATTTTAAATAATTCATTTTTTATTATTTTTTTATTATAGGTGCTGGTTCATCAGGAATACAATTAACATCTGGGAAAGTAGAAGGGGTGGCTTTAGAAAGAGAATGTAATAAATAACCAGAACCACTAATACTCATTAATACATTATAATTTACCGCATAAATAAATAATGTGCTAGAAGCAATACCACTATTAAACGATAAATGTAATTGAGGTTCTTGAAGTTCTGAGAAATTACACACACCATTAGGTTGTTCTATTTTTTCAGGTTCTAAAGCAAATGAATAAACGTGAATATATTTATTTACAGGTGTATTAGTATGAACTTTAGTAGGTTCTAATTGAGTAAAAACAGTAGCAGGAGTTGTTTTAATACGGTCTTTACCATCAAACATTAATCTAACATTTTTAATTGGATTACTTTTATTTACTATATCTGTTTTATTAGTTTTACTATAGTTAAAATAATCATTGTATGTGGTTGATGAATCATTACGTCTTAATATAAATAAGAGTTCAGTAATAGGATATTTCATACTTTTTAAACTAAATGTTTGTTCGGTAATACTTTCTCCAACAGAATATTCATATGTTTGAACTTGATTAATAATATTTAATTGTTTAGGAATAGTCATATAACGAGACCTTTCTTCTTCTTCTAGAATAATATAATCAACTAATAATTGAGAATCTTGAATGTTTAATGTGGGAGCACCCGTTAATACATTATCTTCGGTGGACAATATATTACTTAAAGATTTAAAATCTACAGTTAATTCTATTACTGAATTATATAATGAGGCTAATGGAAAAACAAGAGATGAATTGCGGGTTGTTATATTGCGACAAAACCAAAATTGTAAAGGTATATATACTCTTCCGCCAGTAAAATTAGTAGGATTATAGTCATTATCATTATATTTTTGTATCATACTATAATAATTATCTTTACAACCAGGCTTAACAGTAAGGTCTCCATAAATATCAAGCCATTCTCCAGTATGCGAATCTATTAAAGTATTACCTATTTTTAATTCAATAGTTTTTATTAAAGCATTACCAACACCATTACAATAACCAAATTTTTTTCCATTTATATTTGTATAAGATGATAATTCAGGTAAATCTATAGCAATAACTATATTTGTAATTAAATCGCCAAATTTACCATCTTCATCAATACGAAAAGACGACTTTTGACCAAAATTAACATTATTTTTAAAATTTACTTCACGTGTATCTTTAACATAATTAGAATAATTTTTATAAGCATTACGAAAAAAAGAAACAGAATTACCTTCTTTATTTATTAAATAGTTATTTAATCCAAGTTGTGTAATAGAACCATCCATTTTATAATTTTATAATTTTATAATTATATAATTATTATTTTCTTAATGTAATATATTTATAATTATTTTTTCTTAATATAATATTATATTTTATATATTTTTAATATACTTATTTTTAAATATTAATTATAAGTTTATTAATATATTATAAAAATAAAAAAATCAAAATTTAAAAAATCAAAATTTAAAAAATCAAAATTTAAATAATGAAACTATAAAACCATAGAATGTATCTATATAATAAGTTTTTTTTTCTTTTTTTTCATTATATGATGTAATATTTATTACAAAATCACAAGATGTATTTTTAACTTTTTCTTCTGTTTTAATTTTTTTAGTATCTTCTTCAGCACTTTCTATTGGACCATCACCTAATACAAAGAATAATCTTTTTGTCCTATGAAGAGAAGGTAATGGGTCTTCTTCTTCAAAATCAAAATACATTTTTTATAAATACCTAATAACAAACTAAGGTAATAGTTAAATAATAAAATAGAGTATCTAGAAAAATCAAATTCAATTTTGTTCTATTTTTACTTACAAATACCATTTTTGCTTATTCCTATAACAGAACAAGCAATACGTTTTCCGCTATGCCCTGTTGTGTTAGAATCTTCAAAATGTCCTAAACCTAAATCATCTTCATCTTCGTGTATAATAATTGAACGTCCTAATATTTCATCAACTATAAATTTATTTGTTTTTAACGAAATATTACAATTACCATTTTTATCTGTTTTTATATTTCCAAGGTCTCCAGCGTGTCCGCAATATAAATCTCCGTGATAAGTATTAGTTGGATTGTAATGCGAACAACAAGAAGCACATCCTTCTCTTAAATCGCCAGTTTCATGAATATGAAATCCGTGTAAGTGATTTTTATCTAAGCCTTTTACATCTATTCTAATATGAACGAAATCATCTTTTTGTGTAAAAATAACAATACCTGTTAAATTTTTATTTTTATAAGATGTATCTATGACACACACTGCTTCTTTAATTAATGATTTAGATGAAACAATACCCATTTTAAATTATTATTTATTTTAAACTAGTATTTATATTATTAAATAAATAATTTTATTTTAAATTATAATTTTTATTTAATTATTAATAATTATATATAATTTATATTTAAAGATATTTTAAATTAAAAATATAATTCATATTTAAAATCTATATTATTAATAATTAATTAACTAAAATACTTATTTAAAAATGTCTGAAACTAATTCTAATGTAAGCGTAAGTTTTAATACTACGGAAGAAATTATTAAAGTTGATAAATTGGAACCAATTGTTGAAGTTAAAGAAACTATTACTGAAGTTAAAGAAACTGTTAATGAAGTTAAAGAAACTATTGTAGATACCGTTAGTGAAATAAAAAAACCTAGTTTAGAAATCCCCCTTCCCCCTCTTATGACTGGTGCTGATAAAGTGTCTCTTCCTAAACATTTTGAAGATGAAATTAATAAATTAGAGGTTAAGGTTAAAACAGATTTAAAAGCAATTACTAAACTTGTAAATGCTAAGCCCGAACCAAATTCATTTTTAATAAAACTTGAACAAATGGTAGAGTATATTAAAAATACTCTTGGAGATGAAAAAATAACAGCAACAAATATTGTTATAATTTCAACAAATCTTATGCATATTGTAGAACAATATAAAGATTTAACAGGTTCTCAAAAGAAAATGTTAATTCTTGATACTATTAAGAAAGTAATTAATCAAAATGTAAATGATCCTCAAGAACGTATTTCACTTATGCTAATTGTAGATATGACTTTACCACCAATGTTAGATACATTAGTTTCCGCAATTAATGGCGGTCTTAAATTTGAAAAAGATAAAGTTATTTCAGGATTTAAAAAACTATTTTGTTGCGGTGGGTCAAAAACCAATTAAAATTATTTATTTTTATTTTTTATGTTTTATTTTTTTAAATTTATTGTTTAATTTAAAAATTGATTTTTATAATTTGTTTTTATTATTATTAAATTAAATAATTAAATTGTTTTAAAAATGAGTAGTAATGATGTAATAGAAAATAATGAAAATTTATATATAAATAAATTTACAAATTTTCTAAAAGAGTGTATAAATAATACTGAAATAGAAAAAAATGAAAGCAATTCTACAATATATAATTCAAATAATAAACAAGAAAAATTTTTAAAAAATTTATTAATTAATAAATATAATTTTAAAGAAATAAAAAATGAAAATAAATCTAAAAAATCTAAAAAAACTATACAATATACAGAAAAAGAGATTATAGATATGATAAAAAATCCAAAAAAATCATTTATTAAACCAGGAGAACTTATACACCAACCATTAGGTACACAAAATAATCCAGATTTTTTAATTCAATTAAAAGATAATATTTTAATACCATTTGAAGCAAAATCAGCAAATAAATATACTCCACAATACAATAGTGGAGGTATTAAACCTAATTATATATATATATTTACATCCCAAACATTAAAAAAAACAACAATATATTTAGGGTCTGATATAATTAATGAAATACAAACAAAAATAATAAAAGATTATATTGAAAAATGTAGATTATTAGATAAAAAATTAAATGAATTATTAAAAGATAATGATACAAATAATAGAGGTGTTTCATATTATACAAGACCTATGATAGGACAAAAGGGTAAAAAAGATATTACAAATTATTTTGAACATAAAGATAAAAAAAAATGTGAAGATAATGTAATTAAATATTTAGAAAATTTAAAAATATAATAACTAATTAAAATTAACTAAAAATAGGCAATATATGTTGTAATTCAGTAGTATTTATAGCATTATTACCAAAATACAATTCTATAAATTCATTTGTTTTTGAATTATTAAATGATTTTATAATTTCATTATATAATTCAATTAATTTTTTTTTATCTTTTTCAGTTGTATGCTTAATACACATTAAATGATTTTCGATTAAATAATTTTCTTCTTGATTAATTAAACAATAATCTAATTTGTATTTACCTTTACCATATCCTCTATTTAAAACTAATAAAGGCTCATTATATCCTTCTTTATTTATATAATTTTTTTTATGTTCATTATTATATTTTTTAAAAACTAATTGTTTATTAACAATATCACTATTATATATCAAGCGTGTCTTAATTTTACCATCATTTTCAGTATATTCATCAGCATTAAATAATATACTTTTCTTCTTTTTTGTATCTGCTGTCTCTGTTTTCTCTGTTTTCTCTGTTTTCTCTGTTTTCTCTGTTTTCTGTGTCTTTACTATCTTTGTTGGAGTATAATAATCTGTACATTGATTCCAAACAATAGAACCTATACTAACCTTAAAATTTAATTCATTTAATGTTTTTGTATTTCCTTCATATAATTTATTTAATTTTATTATATTTTCATTTGTATTAAAGATAGTATAATTATTTTTACATATTGAAAATTTATCATTATTTTGTATAATCGTATTATTATTAGTTTGAGTATTTATATCTTTATGTAAAGTATTTAAATTATTATTATTTTGTATTATAAATATAATTGTATCTTGTTGTGTATCTAAATATTTATCACTATTACAATTTATAATATCAATAATTTTATAATTATTGTAAATATACTTTCTTAATTTTTGATAGTACAAACAATTTATAAAATTTATAGGTAAAATAAATGATAAAATACCATTATTATTTAGTTTATTAAGAGAATGTAATATAAATAATATAAACATATTTGCTCTTCCATCATAATAAGATTTATAAAGTTTATTTTTAGTTTTTATATTATCTATAATAGTTTTATAATAGTTATTATTATTTACATCTCCTTTCTCTTTCTCTTTATCTTTATCTTTCTTATCAACAATAACAAAATAAGGTGGATTACCTATAATTAAATCATATTTAATAGTTTCATCAACATCTAAATAACTTTTTTTTAAAAGTTTAATATTAGAATGAGAATTGTATAAATCTTTAATACCTTCATATATTATTTCATTATTTTCAATTCCCACTATAGTACAACCTTTAAATTCATTATTTAATAAATTTATATATTCACAGGAACCACATGAAGGTTCTAATATAGATTTAATACTTAAATTATTTTGTTTTTTTATAATATCCAAATTTTTATTAATAATGCTTTGAGGAGTAAAATAAATACCTTCTTCTTTTATTGTATTATTCTTTAATTCTTTTGTTAATTTAATAGATAAATCAGTAAAATTACTCATTATTATTAAATTTATTATTTTATATTTAATTAATAATTTATTTTTATAATCAATTTTTTATAATTAATAAAATTTATATTTTAAAAATATATTAAACAGTTATTAAATAATAATTATAATTAAACTATATATTATATATAGTAAAATATAAAAAATATTAATAAATTATAAATATATACCAATAAAAGAATTTATTTTTTAATATAATTATTTACATATATAATTATTTACATATATAAGTATTCATAATGACAACAACTATAAAAAATTACAATTTATCAAAATTAACTGGATTAACTGATAGTAATAATACATTAAGTAATATTTCTATTAATAATAGTATTATAATTCCTAAAAGTGCTGAAAATACAAATACAAATTCTGATAATACCAACGCAGGTTTTTATATTAAAGATGTAAATAGTAATGGGTCAGGAGATTTTTACAATATTAAAGTAAATAGTGAGCCATCGTCTATTCCTGCTCTTTATTTTAATAATAATGAAGTATTAGATAGAACTAATGTTTTATCAACTTTAGAAAGTATTTTAGAAGATTATACTCTGGATACATCTAATTTAATGGTTACAAATGGATATATTAATTTTGCTAATGGTAGCACACCTAATACAAATCAAGGTAATGCCGGAGTTGGTATAAGATATAGTTCTGCCAATACAGTTCAATTTAAAAACTATGATACAAATTGGATTGATTTAGTAGATATTATTAATCACGATGAATTTAAAGAATTAGTAGATGTAGATGTAACAACAAATCCTTTATTAGATAATCAATATATAACATATAACTCTGGAACAGCAAAATTTGTAAATTCAAATTTATCTATTTCACATGATGCTAATCCAACACTTTCAGGTGATTTAACTATTGGTGATTATTTATTACAATTTGGTGATACTTATAATAGATTAGTTTATAATTCAGAAGGTATTATTGATAATAATTTAATTGTATTAAAAAATAATTCAACACTTACTAATAACTATAGTTATTTAGAAATAAATAATGCTGATATTGATGGTATTGTTAATCCATCTATTATTGTTAAAAGTACCTATACAGATAGTAATGTTGGTATTGAAATAACAACATTAAATGCTGGAGATATATATTTAAATGCTACCACCGGAAATGTAAATGTAAATGCTACACATTTAGTTGTTAGTGGAGATTTAACAGTTCAAGGAACAACAACAACAATAGAATCAATTATTACGGTTTATAAAGACCCAGTAATACAATTAGGTGGCTCAAATGTCCTCGTTTCAAATGATGGAAAAGATAGAGGTGTAAGTTTTAAATATTATGATGGTGGAGATAAAACTGGATTTATGGGTTATGATAATGATACTGGAAATTTTATATTAAAAAAAAATGCTACTATTATAAATGATGTTGTTGTATCAGGAACTGATGCTGGTATTACATTTGGAGCACTTACTTCTACAGGTGATTTAGATGTTACCGGCACAATTACTGGTGATACATCTTTAACTTTAGATACTACTACAATTACAACTGCCGAAATTGGTGTTTTAGATGGCGTAACTCCAGGAACAGCAACAGCAAGTAAAGCCCTTGTTTTAGATGCTAGTAAAGATATAGGCACAATTAGAAATTTAACTATTGATGGCATATTTACCGATGGAAATTATACTTTTGATACCAGTGGTAATGTATCAGGTTTAGGAACTGTTGGGTGTGGAGCGATTACTTCATCAGGCACTTTAGATGTTATAGGTGATACCTCTGTTAGCACTTTTGACTCTACTGGTGCTACATCATTGGCTACTGGCGGAGGGGTTGTTAATATAGCATCTTCTGGTCTTATGACTACTGTTAAAGGAACACTAAATGTTGATGAAGCCGTAACACTTGATACTACATTAGATGTTACAGGTGATACCTCTGTTAGCACTTTTGACTCTACTGGTGCTACCTCTTTGGCAACTGGTGGCGGTGTTGTTGATATAGCATCTACAGGTGTGATGACTACAATAAAAGGAACACTAAATGTTGATGAAGCAGTAACATTTGATACTACATTAGATGTTACAGGTGATACCTCTGTTAGCACTTTTGATTCTACAGGTGCTACCTCTTTGGCTACTGGTGGTGGTGTTGTTAATATAGCATCTGCTGGTCTTATGACTACAATTAAAGGAACATTAAATGTTGATGAAGCTGTAACGCTTGACACTACATTAGACGTTACAGGTGATACCTCTGTTAGCACTTTTGACTCTACTGGTTCTACATCATTGGCTACTGGTGGTGGTGTTGTTAATATAGCATCTACAGGTGTATTGACTACAGTTAAAGGAACACTAAATGTTGATGAAGCTGTAACGCTTGACACTACATTAGACGTTACAGGTGATACCTCTGTTAGTACTTTTGACTCTACTGGTGCTACTTCTTTGGCTACTGGTGGTGGTGTTGTTGATATAGCATCTACAGGTGTAATGACTACAGTTAAAGGCACACTAAATGTTGATGAAGCAGTAACATTTGATACTACATTAGATGTTACAGGTGATACCTCTGTTAGCACTTTTGATTCTACTGGTGCTACCTCTTTGGCTACTGGTGGTGGTGTTGTTGATATAGCATCTACAGGTGTAATGACTACAATAAAAGGAACACTAAATGTTGATGAAGCCGTAACACTTGATACTACTTTAGATATTGTAAGTGATTTAACATTAACTGATGGTGCGGTTAGTATTACAGATGCTGATAATGATACATCTTTATCACTTATAAATAATACAATTACAACTGCTGATGCGTTAGTAGATATTAGTTCTACAAGTTTAACTACTGGTGCTATGATGAGAATAAATGCTAATACCGCAGCACATGATGGTGAAATATTAGAATTAATTAATGCCGGAGATGCTACATCAACTGGAACTGGTTTAAGTATTACAATGCCTGATATTACTACAGGAGCAGCAACAGGTATTAATGTAACTATGGTAGGAGCAACTACAACCGCAAAAGGTATTTCAGTTACTATGGATGCTATAACAACTGGTGATATGCTCTATCTTGATAATGGTGGTGCTACAATGACTGGAGATGGTAAATTTATTAATTGTAATGATGATGATGTATCACAATTTTCAGTAGGTGCTAAAGGGTTAACAACAATTACTGGAGACGCAAGTGGAACTGATGCTTTAGTAATTACCGCGGGTGATATTTTAGTAAGTTCAGGTCATATAGATATGACCGTAGGTGATATGACATTAGCCGATGGTTCATTAAGTATTACAGATGCTGATAATGATGCATCTTTATCAGTTACAAATAATACAATTACAACAAATAATTTAATTGATGTAAATACATCAAGTTTAACAACAGGAAATGTTATGAATATTGATGCTACATCAACAAGTTTTACTGGTCCAATAATGAATATAACAACAGCATCTACTAATGCTAATAATATAACTCGATGGGAACCTGTTTATAAAAATATAAATAATTTTATTAAAGGAAATTTAAAATTTTCTTGGCAAACAGATACGGGTGCTACTGAAGTAGATACTGGTTTAGATTTACCATATACAACAGGTGTTTGTATTATAAAAAATATTTATATTATTACTACAACAACAGATGGAAGTGCAGAATTAGATATAGGTTTATTAAGTTCTGAAACAAATGGAGATGCCGATGGATTTTTAGATGGAGTAGCACAAAGTACAGAAGGTATAAGAGATGTTTTTACTAATGCTGAAAAAGGAGCATTTAGTGAAGACTCAGGAAATTTAGTTATTACAAGATGGAAATTACCATTTAACTCTTCAACCGCACAGACAAGAAGTATATCAATAACATTAAGTGGAACTGGTTCAGCAGGAACTGTTATAATGGAATATATGGCATATGATTTATAAAATAAAAAAATAAAAAATAAAAAATAAAATAAATACTATTCACTTTAATTAAACTATTAAAATAAATCTTTTTCAACTTTTTCTTTATCATACATAGCAATACAAGGATTACTATCCCATTTGCTATAAGATACTATAATTCTTTTTTCTTCAACAATTAATCCTAATGAATATTCAATCTTTTCACCTTCGTATTTAAATAGATTAGACCATTTTTTAATAGTCATTGTATTTTTATCAAAGATAGCAAAGAAATGATAATATTCTCGTGGTTGGCAATATTCTACAACGTGGCAAATAAACCATATTTCATCATTAAATGTATAACCATTACTAGAACCTCTTACTTGTTGAAAAAATGGTGGCATTTCAATTTCTTTTTCTTTATTAAACATAAATTCAGTATCATTAGTAGTATCATTAGTGTTATTATCATTATTATTATTATCATTATTATTTTTACTAATTTTACCAGTAATTAATGGATACCATTGATAAATAATATTATTGTCTCCATAAAATACCCAATTTTTTTCACAATCTTTATTATAAGGTGTATTAACAGATTTATAAGATATTGTTTTAATAATATTAGTTTCATTATTTTTATCATCATTATTATTATTTTTTATTTCATCCATATTAATTTCTCCATAACCAATATTTAATTTATGTGTTATAGGATTTTGACACGTTCCTAAAAATGGTATAATAGAAGATGTAGTATCTAAATTACAATAGGGTTTAATATCTTCTATACCAACATAGCGTAAATTATTATTCGTAGGTATATCACATACACTTATTTGTTTTATATTTAATTCTTCATCTAATTCATATATTTTATTTACTGTTACAATTTTACCATCATTAACAGTAAAATCATAATTTCCATTTCTATTTATTTTATAATTAACAAATCTAATATTTACCATATATTTATAAATAAAGGTTTGGGTTTCATTTTCAGAAAAAGTCTTCATTTTAAAAATACAAGGGTTAGACCCATACATTTCATACTCTGTTCCACATACATCTATATTCGTTTTTAAATCTAAATCTCCTATTTTTTTAATCATATAAGTGTCTGATGATAATTTAGGACAATAAAATTTATAATTAGATAAAAGATTATTATAAGATTGATTGGTATAATTCATTAATCTATTGATAACTTTGTATGTATCAGGATAATTATTATAGTATCCTAAAATACTTAATTCATAATCAAATCCAGTTTCATAAACATCTTTATGTATAAACAATGTATCATTTTTAGGATAGGGTATTTCTTTACCTAACATACAAAAAACCATTGCCAATTTATTTTTACCTTTTTCTCTATAATATTTACAAATTTCATAAATAGTTTCACTGCGGGTTTGATGATGATTATAACCATTCATCCAGGCAAAAATGGCTTCACCATCTTGACCACTTTTCATATGAGCGTGTCCTAAATTTAAATAGGAATAAAAAATTTCTTCTACCCAACCACCTAATTCTATTCTTTTTTTATAGTAGGGGATACTTTCTTGATGTTTTCCAGAGTTAAAATAAGAATTGGCTAAATAAAAATAATAGCGTCCATTAGTAGGTTCTTCTTCTATACCTTGTTTTAAAAGTCTAATATCTCTTTCAAATTTATCACCTTTACAACCACCATCCCCAATATCATTAATCCAAATACTATCACATTTTTCATTTACTGTTCCTTGGGGTAAATCATAATATTCGTGTGTTGGTCCAGAACAAGAAGCATCTATATCTAAACGTATTAAACGGGTATTATAATAGTTTAATCCACCCCCTTTTTGTATTATCATATAAGCCCCTTGAGTTAATTTTTCTTTATTAAATGTAGGTTCAATTTTAAAAATCATATCGGCATCGAGTAAAAGAGCATATGTGGCTTTTCCTCGTGCTGCTTTTAAAGCAATTGTTCTGTTATAACCAAAATTTTTAAACGGTTCAGTTATTATTTCACCTGGTATATTATGTTTATTAAAAAATGACGTTATTATGTCTTGGGTATTATCTGTTGAACCTGTATCACAAATAACATAAGTATCAATAATAGGTAAAACAGATTCTAATAGACGTGTAATAATTTTAGATTCATTACGCACAATCATATTTAAACATAATGATACTTTGTTTTTATCAATTTGTTTAAAATTAGTATTAGAATTCGTTTCCGTATTATTTTCATTAATAGTATTATCAATTGTATTATCAATTGTATCCAAATCTTCTAAATTTAAAGTATCAGTGTTTGTTTCTAATTTTTCAGATATTAATTTCATATTTTGTGTAAATTCATTTGATGGTATTATTAATGATGACATACTTAATTTTATATAAATTTATAAGTTTAATCTAGACGCTATTAGTTTATATAATTTAATTTTATTTTTAAATTTAATATTTTAAATAAATAAGTAAATAATAAAATATTTTATAATAGTAAATAATAAAATAGTTTATAATAGTAAATAATAAAATAATAAATATAAAACTCTTAAATAATATAAAAAATGAATTTAAATAAACAAACAATTACTTATATTTTCATCATTATTTTTATAATAATAACATTCATACATTTATATAAAATAAATAATAAACATAATAATAATAACAATAACAATGATAAAGAAAATTTTGCGGATTTAATGGAAGACCAAAATTTACAAGGTTTTTCTGTTTCTATAAATAGTATGGAACAAGTGATGTTTGGTAATACTCCAAACAATAAACTTAGTTTAAAAACATTTATGAATGAAAAAGCAGATAAAACTGAATTATCTAGTTTAAATAATAAAGTAGATGAAAAAGCATCTAAAACTGAATTAAATAATAAAGTAGATGAATTAAATAATAAAGTAGATGATGCTATGCCAGAATTATCAGTTATTTCATATGCAGGTTCAAATCCTCCTACTGGTTGGCAACTTTGTGATGGTAAAATTTTACAATTTAATAATGGTACAAATGTAAATCCTTCAATACATACTAAATTTTCTAGTTTGCCTAAAAAAAGAGATACTAATAATAACGAAATGTCTGCTACGCCAGATTTACGTGGGAGATTTATTTTAGGTTCGGCTAAAGATGAAGGTGAAGGATTAACTAATAGAGTTATTCATGATACTGGCGGTGAGGAAACTCATACATTAACTATTGCTGAAATGCCAAGTCATAATCATTTTACTGTGTCAGATGTAGGAACTTTGTTTGGACACAAAGGATTGAGCGCTACTGGTTCACTTGCACCGAGCATGACTTGGAAGGCTGAGTCTAACTATAGTTTGACAACCCATTCAAGAGTAGCAAATAGGGCACCAACAAATAATATAGGTGATAGCCAACCACACAACAATATGCCCCCTTATTATGTTTTAACCTATATCATAAAACAACCTTCTCCTTAAATAATAAATAATAATTTAAATAAATTACAAAAATTAAAAAATATAATTAAAATATTTTATAATAGTAAATAACAAATTATTAAATAATATAAAAAATGAATTTAAATAAACAAACAATTACTTATATTTTCATAATTATTTTTATAATAATAACATTCATACATTTATATAAAATAAATAATAAACATAATAAAAATGATAAAGAAAATTTTGCAGATTTAACGGAATCTCAAAATTTACAAGGTTTTGATGTTTATATGAATTCTATGAATCAAGTAAATTTTACAGAAAATAATAAAAATTTAAAAATAATAATTGAAGAAATTATAAATGACAAAGCATCAAAAAATGAATTAAATAATAAAATAAATGATGCTATGCCAGAATTATCAATTATTTCATACGCAGGTTCAAATCCTCCTACTGGTTGGCAACTTTGTGATGGTGAAAATTTAGAAAAATCTAATGTTTCAAGTACTGCTCCAATAAATGAAAAATTTGCGTATGATAGTAATGGCGATCCAATAAAAACGCCAGATTTACGTGGCAGATTTATTTTAGGTTCAGGACAAGGTCAAGGAAATCAATTAACTAATAGAGTCATTCATGATACTGGTGGTGAGGAAAATCATACACTTACTGTAAATGAAATACCAAGTCATCATCATAGCACAATTGCAAGAGATACTGGGGGTGATTGGTATGGTCCAGGAAATCTAGATGGGACTACAGGACAAGGTGGTAACGCTGCAGAAGGTGGAACTACCAAAAACTATCCACAATCAGGAGATCCATCAGGTGATATTTTAACAACTGATAATACAAATGTAAGTCCTAAAGAAATGCCCCACAACAATATGCCTCCCTACTATGTTTTAACCTATATCATAAAACAACCTTCTCCTCCTACTTCTTCTTAACTAATAACTAATAAATAATAAATTTATTAAATTACAAACAAATTTTTTTAATTTTTTCAACAATTTTTTAATTATAAATAATTAATAATTAATTTAAAGATAAACACAATAATAATAAATAATAAAAAAATATAATAATTATAAATTTAAACTCAACCCAAAATTTAAACTTAATACTAATTTAAATCTAAATCTAACTATAAATAAAAAATGGATCCTAAACAATTAGAAGTCATTTTTATGGCTACCAGAGAATATTTAAAGAAAAATAAGGTAAAAATTATTATTGGAACACCTTGTTTTGGTGGTATGATACATAATGGTTATTTTCAAAGTATGATTGAATTAGCCGCAAATTTTACAAAACTGAATTTACCCTATGAAGTGATGACCATTGGTAATGAAAGTTTAATTCAACGTGCTCGTAATGGTATTGTGGCGAAGTTTATGAGCGACCCAACATCAACTCATCTTATGTTTATTGATGCTGATATTACATTTAGTTGGATACATATTGTTAAATTGCTTATAAGTGGTAAAGAATTATGTGGTGGGTGTTATCCTAAAAAAGCGTTTAATTGGGATAAAATTAAGCATCAATCTGTTAAAAACCCAAAAATGCATGAAGATGAATTAATGGCTAAATCTCTTGATTATGTATTTAATCCAATTTATCATCAAGAAGGTGAAAATGTGGTTATTAAATTAAATAATGGTATGGCTCAAGTCAAAGATATTGGAACAGGTTTTATGTTGATAAATAAAAGTGTTATTACTAAAATGATGAAAAAATATCCCGAAACTAAATTTATGAATAATGTTGCTGGTTACGGTCAAACTAATGCGAATGATTATTTTTATGCGTTGTTTGATTGTTGTATTGATCCAGTAAGCCGTGTATATTTAAGTGAAGATTATTTATTTTGTAAAAGATGGATTGAAATTGGTGGTGAATTATGGGTTGATTTAGGAACTAATTTAAATCATACAGGTATTATTGATTATAAAGGCTGTTTAAGTTCAACCATTGGTGAAGTTGATACAATGAATAAAGACGCTCAAACTTTAGCAAAACAAAGAGACCCTACTAAAAAAATTATGAGTGATGAAGAAAAAGAAGCAATGCGTAAAAAAATTGAAGAACAAGTTAAAGTTGCTAAAGAAAAACAAAATGAGATTGAAAAAGAGGGAAAGGGGGAAAAAAGTGAAACTGGTGAATAAAACAAATAAATTAAATTAATGTTTTTTTAAGTTGAATTAATGTTTTTTTGTATTTTTATTTTTTCTAGATGATGAATTTTTATTATGTTTTTTTGATTTTTTAATTTTATTTTTAAATTTTTTATTATTACGAGAACCTCCTGTGTCTGGTGCTTTTTCTACTGTTGGTTCTGGTTCTCCTGTTGTTGTTGCTGTTGCTGGTGCTGGTTCTTGTGTTGGTTCTGGTGCTGGTGCTGGTGCTGTTGCTGGTGTTGATACTACTGGTGCTGGTTCTACTGGGTCTGGTGCTGGTGTTGCTAATGTTGTTGTTAATGCTGGTGCTGGTGCTGGTGCTGGTGCTGATGCTGGTGCTGGTTCTACTGGTGTTGTTTTTACTGTTTCTACTGGTTCTAATGCTGGTGCTATTATTTTCTTTATTTTTGGAAATATATCTCTAAATAGTGGTAATTCTTCTTTTTCTACTCCTGATTGGGGTTTAGGTAAAATTTCTTGACATTTACTAGAAAATGTGTTTAATATTTGTGTGATTAAATATTGTATTGAAGTTATTTTTGGTTGAATAATATTATTTAATTTTAGTTTATTTTTTGTATTTTCGACTCTCTCTTCTTCTGTTGTTTTTTCATTATTAAATTTTGGAAAATAAAAATCAAGTTCAACGTCATCTAATTGAAGTAATTTTATAAAGTGGTCAGCATTTTTATCTCTACATTGTTGAATTATAGTTACAAGTCTATTAATATTAAATACTCTATTTTGTTTTATAAATGTATCAAAAAAAGTTAAAGATAATGTTATAAATTGTTTTCTATTTTCATCAATAAACTTTTTCTCTTTATCCCCAACGTTTTTATAATCCATCATAAGTAATACTGCCTCAACAAGTTCATTTGTATTAATAGGATTTTTTATAAATAAATAAATTAATTCAACTAATGTATTATTACTAATTGTATCAGGAAAATTGTTTATATCACCACTACTAAATAGTTTAAATTCTGGTGTTTGTATGATAAAATAGTTTAATTGTTTATAAAATAGTAGAGGTAATTTATATAATATTTTAACTTGTTTCCATCCTGGAATAGTCCATCCACCTTTTAGTTTAGTTATTTTTTTATAATTTTTAACATTTTTTTTAGTTAATAAATTATATTTAGCACCTTTATAAACTTTATGTTTAGTTTTGTATTTATTTTTACTATTTCTAAAACGTTTATTATTTTGTTTTAAGGTTTTCATTTTATTTTTAATTAATTTAATATAATATATTTGATTATTTATATTATAATAATCAAATATATTATATTAAATTAATTAAAAATAAAATTATTTAAATACATAAATTTATTTCTAATTAAATTGTAAATAAACTAATTAATAATATTAAAAAATAAAAATATTAAAGATGAAAGCAGGTTTTTTAAGTTTTAAAAATAGAAAAGATAAAAATAAATATAGTTTAGGCGATCTTGTTAAATATACAAAAAAAAGTGAATCTAAATTAATTCGTAATTATGAAGAGATGAGTAAATCAACAAGTGAATATGCCAAAGCATTCCAAGATCATTTAGAAAATTTAGAACAACTAGATGATCGCGTAAATTTTAATGGTATGGTAACATTATTTGAAAAAATTATAATGAAAGATAATATTCATTCAGGTAAAATAGATAAATCAAGTCCAATATTGTTTAGAAATTATAAAATTGAAGGAGATGTTAGTTCATCTACATTTCGCACCGAACATTTAGAAAGACAAATTTATTATTTATTAAATAAATATATTGAACCTAGACATACTAATTTTATAACCTATATGACAATTACTGATATTACTAAAACATCAGCAGTATTAAATATTATTACTATAGATAATAAAAAATATAAAAAAAAAATAGACCATGAAGATTATATATTAGATAAAAATGATGTAAAAAAAATGCTACAAGATGTCATTCATACAACCAAAAAAAGTTTGAAAATGCAAAATAATATTATTTTATTTAATAATAATTCTAAATCTACTTTCTCAAGAAAAAGTGAAAGTATTAAAAGTAATAGAAATAAATTTATAAGTAGAAAAAAAACACCATCTATAAATCGTAAAAACACAATGAAAACAACTAATACTAAAAATAATCAAATTAATTATATTAAACCAGAAACTAATGAAAAACCATATGAAGTAATTAATTTATTTGCCTCTTCTAATAGTAAAAGATTAAAAAATGTTCCAAATAGTTTAAAAAGTGTATTTAAAGAAAATAAACAAATACCAAGATTTAGTTTTCAAAAAACAAGGTCTGAAAAAGATAGAAATGCAAAAAAAATAGCAAATGAAAAAGCAGCAGTAGAAGTAAAAGAAAAAGAATTACAATATCCAGCCAGACAAGAAAATCTAGTGGCACAAAAATGTTCTCCTTTAGAAAAACAAGAATGTGATCTAGTTCCTGAATGTTATTATAATCCAAATTTTTTAAAATGTGTTAAAAATACTAGATATGTACCAGGTCAAGCACCAGGTCAAGCACCAGGTCAAGCACCAGCACCAGCACCAGGTCAAGCACCAGGACAAACTCCAGGTCAAGTAAATTATCCAATACCACCACCTAATCTTATAGATATATCTACAAATAATACTAATAATAAAAATAAACCATCTTTAGGTGAAACTAAAATATAATTAATTAATTTTATTTTTTATATTTTTTATTTTATTTTTTAATTTAATTAATTTTTTTAATATTTATTTTATATTTATTATTTTTTATATTATTTTTTAATTTAATTATTTTTTTATTGTATTTATTTAATAAATATATTTATTAATATATAATAGTAATACTTTAATAATTAATTTGTATATAATTATTAACTAATAAAATAGTAAATAATAAAATATTTTATAAAAAATGGATAGTTATTTAAAATTAGCATCAATAAAAGATGATAATCAAAATTGTAATTGTATTACACCTTTTTATATGAATGATATTAGTGGTATTAATCCAAACACAAACCGTAATTATAGTAAAGAAGATAAAGACTCAATGAAAACTGCATTATATCGTGTATCCAACGCAAAAGGCTGTAAATTATCAGTATGTTGTGACACAAATGACCCTACAACACAACCAGATGCTGAATTTACAAAAAATTTTATAAGAAGATTTCCTAAAATTATGCCATTATATGAACGTAATACTTTAATTTCAATAAAATTATCAACTAAAGAAAATGTTAGTGGTTCTGGGTGGACTACCCCTTCTTCTCATATGATTTGTAAATTAACGAAAGCATCCATTGAAGATACAGAAGAGCCAACTATTAAAATTGCCAAAAATTTAGTAAATGATTGTTTTACAAATCAATGTAGTAATTTAGAAACAATTACATTAAATAATTTATTACAAAATTCAAAAGCAGATATGACCTATTCTTATACAGATGACGCAAGAGTTTCACAAGCCATTAGAGAAGGTAATATTAGTTATGTTAAAGAATATATAAAAAAATATAAAGATATTAATTTACCTTTAACAAATAATGATTATAGTAATCGTATGATACATATTGCTAGTGAAAGTAAAAATACAGATATTCTTAGTATGTTAATTGCTCTTAAAGCAAATATAAATATTAAAAATAAATTAAATGAAACACCAATACATTTTGCTGTTAGAAATAATAATATTGATACTATAGATATGTTATTATCCCAAGGAGCAGATTTAAATAATGCGAACGTAGATGGGGAAATACCACTATTTTATGCTATGAAAACAGGTAATTTAAGAATTGTAAAAATGTTATATAATAATAATTCGCCGATTTTAAGTCTTGATAAAAAAGGTAATAATTTAATACATTACTGTATTAAACACTGCCCTTCATTTAAAAATAAGAATAATGATAATAATGATAATAATAATGATTTAGGCATTGATGATAAAGATAAAAGCAATATAATTAAATTTCTTATAGAAAGAGGTATTGATACAGAACAAGTAAATTTAGATGGATTAACACCATTAGAATTAACTGAAAAAGAAATGAATAGAGAAATCAATAAAGAATGTGCCGAAGGGATAGAAAATTATAATAATGATATCAATGAACATTTTTTTAATATGAAACCAAATAAAAAAGCAGTATCTTTAAGAAATCACACAATGAAAGACTATACTGAAGAACATAAAGAACTTTTAGAAATACAAACCTTATTATTTAATACTATAATTAGAAATAATCCTAGTAAATATAATAACTATATTAGTGTTGATGATATACCAAAAGGTGCTCCTATTGAGGTATTAGATACAGTTTGTGTTGGTAATAATGTCACAGGTAATGAAGATAGTATTGAGTGTGAAAATAAAGGTGGGCAATTAGTTAAAATTAAAAATAGAACAACTAAAATAAAACTTGAATTATTACCTGAAGAAAAATCAGTATTAGATAAAGTAGATGAAAAAGAGTTATATTTTAAAAAACAACAACGAAAAATACCTCAACAAACTATGTCTAATGATGTTTCTACATATAATAATTATTTAAGTTCTAGTAAAACTATTAATGTTCCTAATACACAAGGCATTACTTATAACTTAGGCGAAACATCAAATAATGAAATTGATAATACTACAAATAACATTCAATTATCAAATCAAGATGAAACTCAACATAATCAAATAAATGAACAACAATTAGAAGAAGAAGTTATAAATAATGAAACCGAACATACTATAGAAAGTCCAGAACACCCACCAAATTTAGATGAATACGATGATTTTGTTCATAAATGTAAAAGAGATGCTTTACGTAATTCAGAAACGATTGAAATAACACAACCTCAAACTACTAAACCACCTGAAACATTTATAAAAAAATATAAAGCACCTTTATCTATTATAGGTGGTATTATATCTATTTTACTTATTATTATAGTATCTTATTATATATTTCAATATATGAAAAATTATAAAATGACAATGTAATTTATGTAAAGTATTATTTTTAATATTTTTTCAATATTTTTCAATATAAAAATTATTTATTATTAGTTTAATAATTTAAACTACATAAATTTACTTAATTTAATTTACTTAATTTAATTTAATTTAATTTACTTTAATTTAACTTAAATAAAATGTATCATATAAAAACAGAGTCATATCATAGTGAAAATCCTATTTATAAAAAAATAGAAGATGGTGATAATATGTTATTTGTTCCAGAAGCAAGAGTAGCAAAAGATTATTTTAATACAGGTATTTATGAACGTGGTTATATACAATGGGCATGTGACAATTTTGCTATTGAAGATAAAGAAATTATTGATATTGGAGCACATATTGGTATGTATACAGTAGAATTAGGTAAAAAGGCAAAAAGAATACATAGTTTTGAATGTTCCCCTAAATCTTATAATTATTTATGTTCCAATATACTACTTCGCCATTTAAGTTATAAAGTATCAACCTATAATGTGGCTTTAAGTGATAAAGAAGGGACCACAAACTATTATATTAGAGACCCTTTAGACGGTGGTGGTAATGGTATATCGGCTTTTGAAAATGATAAAACTATACCAACAATAGATGTTCCAATGAGAACATTAGACTCATTTAATCTTACAAATATTAATTTTATAAAAATAGATGTAGAAGGACACGAAGAATTTGTTTTAAGAGGAGCAGTAAAAACATTAGAAACTAATAACTATCCTAAAATATTATTTGAATCATGGTCAGAACGACAAGAACAAAATAATATACCTTCTATACAAATACGTAAAAGTTTATTTGATTTTTTAGAATCATTAGGTTATAAAATAATACAAATACAAGGTGGAACGGATGATATGTTTTTAGCAGAGAAAGAGTAATAAAAATTAAAAAAATTAAAAAAATTAAAAAAATTAAAAAAATTAAAAAAATTAAAAAAATTAAAAAAATTAAAAAATTATAGCAAATTCATTCAAAAACTAAAAAATTATATTATATGAATAATTAACTATACATATGAACGTATTTTTCTATATCGTCAATTTCATCACCTTTTTCTTTTATATCAATAAATAATTGTATTCCTTTTTCAATGTCATCAGTATGTATTTTTTTCTTTGTATCATTTAATTCTTCCTCTGTTGGAATTAAAAGTAATCTTTTAGAATGTGTTTTTTTACAACAAGCAAATAATGTTGTCATATCACCACCAAAATTTGGAAAGATTTTTAAATGTTTTTCTATAATAGGTATCATTTCTTCAACACTAGATAATAAACCCCATTTTTGTTCTTCAACATATTTTTTAAATATTAATGTTAATTCTTCAGCATCATAACCTTTTATTTCAAAATGATGTGTAAAACGTCTGGCTAAACCTTCATTATGTTTTAAAAAATTATCATAAGTAGGTCTTTTATATCCAGCAATAACACATACTAAATCATGACAATGTTCTGATAAATATACATTAATCATATCAATGGCTTCTCTAGCAAAATCTTTTTCAGAATTAGGACTTAAGGCATACACTTCATCTAATAATAATACACCTCCTAGTGCACTGTCTAATATTTTACGTGTTTTAGGAGCAGTTTGACCTATATATTCACCAATTAAATCATCGCGTTTTGCGCATACAACTTTATCTGTTTTTAAAAATCCTAATTTATTATAGATTTTAGCAATAATATAAGTTAATTGTGTTTTACCAACACCAGGTGGTCCAACAATAACTGTATGTAACATATCAACATTTTTATCATCTAAATTTTGTAAATAATAAATAAGTTGGTCAAATATAATTTTTTTTACTTCTTTCATTCCAATCATATTTTTAAGTTCAGTTAATGGTTCAACTAATTTATTTAATTTTTTTAGATTTAAATTATGACGTTTTCTTTTTTTAGGATTATATGTTTTACCAATACGTATAAGGTCATCAATATCTTTAATATCACTTCCTAACCATTCATATTCTAAAGTTTTATCTTCTTCTTCATCATCTTTATTTTTATTACCTTTATTTTTTTGATTTTTATTATGTTTATTACTTTCATTATTAAATATATCAGTATTATTAGTAATATTTTCAATGCGATTTATTAATGAATTGAAAAATAAATTATCAAAATCTGTAGGTTTAGTTTTATCTTTATGACTAGTATCATTTTCATTAAAATTATAATAATATTTATTATTTTTTTTATTATTTTTAGTAGTTATAAAGTTAAAAAGAGTATTTTCTTCTTTACTATCATCTTCTTCATTATCGTCATTATTATCTTCGTCATTATCTTCGTCATTATCTTCGTCTTCGTCATTATCTTCGTCTTCATCATTATCTTCGTCTTCATCATTATCATTATCATTATCATTATCATTATCAGTAATTTTATTAGCATTTATTTTAATTAAATTAGGATTAAATTTATTCATAATAATAAAATTAATTTTTTGTTTAGGTTTTAGTTCTTCTGGTTCTTCTGGTTCTTCTGGTTCTTCTGGGTTTTCTTTATAATATTTATTAAATTGTTCTTCAATGTCTTCAGTTTCTTCTTCGAGTTCTTTATAATATTTATTATATTGTTCTTCTGGGTCTTCATAATATCTATTATATTCATCTTCAAGTGTTTTTTTAATAGTATTGTCTTCAGTTTCTAAATCATTATAACAAACATCACAATAAAGTTTTGTGTCATATTCAAAACAATACATATAATTTAGATTAATTAAAATATTACATCCATTACAATATTTATTTTTTTCTTCTTTATCATTTTTATTATTTTTACCATTTTTGTCTTTTTTATCATACATAGTTTCAGCAATAAACCGTTTAGGTGGATTAATTTTACGTTTAGGTTTATTATTGTAATAAGACATTCTAGTAAAATTAAATTAATAAATAAATTAAAAAAATAAAGTATATTAAATTATATTAATGTATAGTTCAAATACAATTTATTTCAAATATTTTTATTTATAATTTAATAACTTATATTGTTTTTAAATTAAAAAATAAAATTATTATTATTTAAACTATAATGAAAATAAATTAATAATATATTGAATATAAAACTATTTTTACTATAAATATATATATATAAATGTTTAAATAGTTAATAAGTAAATTTAATATTAATACTAGTTTTAGTTATAGAATACTATTACTTTATAAAATAGTATTTAAATTTAATATATTTATACATCTATAAAAATTGATTTTTAAAATTTAGTAAATTAATTAAATTATTAAATTTATATTAACATTATTAGTTTAGTTTAATTTAAAAATGCCTGTTGGTAAAAAAACAAAACTTGTGAATGATTTAAAAGATATAAATATTAATTTAGAAAAAGAACAATTAAAACACAAATTAAAAGATAGTTTAAAAGAAGAATTTGAGGATAGGTTAAATGAAAAAGAGAATAAAAAAGACGGTGAAAAAGAGGATGATATAGATAATTTAGACGATAATGATAAATTTAATTATTATAAAAATACATTTAATGTTATAGATTATATTTTATACCAACGTAATACAAATGAATTAGTAAATCATCAACATACATCTTATAAACAATTTATAGATAAAAATTTAGGTGATATTATTCAACAATTTAATACACGAGAATTATATTTTAATTATAATGCTCACGCAAATAAATATAAAACTGAATTACATATTGAATTTCTTAATTTTAATTTAGGAAGACCTACAATACACGAAAATGATGGTAGTTTTAAAGTAATGACACCAGAAGAGGCTAGATTAAGAAATTTAACTTACAGTGCTCCTTTAACATTAAATATTAAATTAACCCGTATTTTAAGAACAAGTAGTAATGCTGATACTTTAGAGATTGATACTATTACAAATGAACCTAAAGAAACATATGACCAAGAAGATATTAAAGAAGAATATTTTAATAATATTAATTTTGGTCGTATTCCAATTATGGTTTTAGGTTCAAATTGTGTATTAAATAAAAAAGATAGCACTAAATTAGAGCAAAATAATGAATGCCCTTATGATTTAGGTGGTTATTTTATTATTGGTGGTAATGAGAAAGTAATTATTTCTCAAGAACGTATTGCTGAAAACGATGCTTTTGTATTTAATAATCAGAAAAAACTTAAAGGTAAAGAGATTGAAATACGTTGTGCTTCAGACCAATATTTTAGTGTTGTTATATCCAATGTTGTAAGATATGTATATAAAGATGAAACATTAGAATTTGATTCTCCTAATTTTAAAATGCCAATACCTATATTCTTATTAATGAAAGCATTAGGCGTTTCAACAGATAAAAAATTATTTGAATATGTTGGATGGAATATGGATAATGAATTAGGTGTATTTATTACAACTATTTTAAAACCTAGTTTTGAAAAATTAAAAAAGATATGTAAGCAAAATAATATTGATACGAATGCCGACCAATCTAAATTTCAAGAGATTATGTTGAATTATTTAAAATTTAAAAATGCTAGTCGTGAAATTAAATTAAGTATGGATGATAAGTTTAAGTATTTAAAAAAAGTTATGGAAGATGATATTTTACCTCATATAGGAACATTATTAGATAAAAAAATAAAATACATAGGTTATATGTGTCGTAAATTAATTCTAGTTCATTTTAATTATTTACCTTATGATGACCGTGATGCTTATGATAATAAAAGAGTAGATACTCCTGGTGTATTATTAGCATCTCAATTTAGACAATGTTTCAATAAATTAGTCAAAGATATGGTTAAATCATTAACACGAGAAATTAAAAATAATAAATCTAAAAGAGATATATTTGATTTAATTACAAGTAATAATATTTATAAAATTATTAAACCAACCATTATTGATGGTGGATTAAAATATGCTTTGGCTACTGGAAATTGGGGTATTAAATCTAATGGAAAAGGAAATATTAAAGCAGGAACTGCTCAAGTATTAAATCGACTTAGTTATCAAAGTTTTATTTCTCATTTGCGCCGTGTAAATTCACCTAGTGATAAAGGAAGTGGTGGTAAAATTATTAAACCACGTAAATTACACGGCACAACTTGGGGCTATATTTGTCCTGTTGAAACACCAGAAGGACAACCTGTTGGTTTAGTTAAAAATATGTCTTTAATATCAAAAATTACAAATAATAGTAATAGTATGATAGTTCGAGTTTTATTGACATCATTGATTGATAAAAATAATGATAAAGATGAATTTAAACTTAATATTAAACTATTAGAAGACTGTGATATAAATAATTTATCTACATTATGTGGTATATTTTTAAATGGTGATTGGTTTGGTATGACATCTGAACCTGATACTTTAGTAAAATTATTAAGAAGCGAACGCCGTCAAGGTAATCTTAATATTTTTACTGGTATTTATTGGAATGTCGAACAACGTATGATTAAAATTTATACAGATGCTGGAAGACTTGTTCGACCACTCTATATTGTTGATGAAAAAGACAAATTGAGAATTAATAATGACTATCATACTATGTTAAAAGAAACAAAATATCCGTTTAATTTCTTAATTAGTCCTAAATTTTATGAACCTGTTTTAACAGAAGATATACTTTCTAAACAAGAAAGTAATAAAGAACATAGCGGACTTTTTGATTATGATAAAACACAAGACACAATAACCTCTATTATTGATAAATGGGGTCGTGAAGGTGTAATCGAATATATTGATACAAATGAAGTTAATAATACCTATATCGCAATGACAGATAAAGATTTAGAAGATAATTTTGAACCTTATGTAAATGAATATACACATTGTGAAATTCACCCTGGACTTATGCTAGGTGCTGTCGCATCTGTTATTCCATTTTCTGATGCGAATCAATCGCCTCGCAATTGTTATCAATCGGCGATGGGAAAGCAATCTATTGGTTTATTTGCTCGTAATTTTCAAAAGCGTATGGATACATTAGCATATGTATTAAATAATCTTGAAAAAGCACTTGTAAAAACGAATTTTTCTAAACATATTAATTATGACGAACTTCCTTGTGGAGTGAATGCTATGGTAGCCATTGGTTGCTATACTGGTTATAATATGGAAGATAGTATTTTAATGAATAAAGGTGCTGTTGATAGAGGATTATTTAGAGCAACTTTTTATCGCACTTATAAAGATGATGAAAAGAAAATTCAATCTAGTGGGCGTGAAGAAAAATTTGCTAAACCTAATGTAAAATATACACGAGGTATTAAACCTGGGAACTATAATAAATTAGATGAACGTGGTATTATTCGTAAAGATGAATATGTAACGAGTGATGATATTATTATTGGTAAAGTTTTACCATTAAAAAATAAATATGACGATAATGGTCATCAAATTTATAAAGATTGTTCTACTAGTTTAAGATCCAATGAAAGCGGATTTGTTGATAAAGTCTATACTGACCGTAATGCTGATGGATTTCGTTTTGCTAAAATTCGTATGCGAACAGAACGCACACCAGTTATTGGTGATAAATTTGCTTCTCGCTGTGCTCAAAAAGGCACCGTTGGAATGATTTTTCCACAAGAACAAATGCCTTTTAATGATGAAGGTATTTCACCTGATATAATTATGAACGCTCACGCTATTCCTAGTCGTATGACTATCGGTCAATTAATGGAGTGTATTTTAGGTAAAGCCTGTGCTAAATTAGGTGGCTATAGCGACTGCACAGCGTTTAATGATATTCCACGTGCTAAAATTTACGATATTTTAGAAGAAAATGGAATGAATTATTCTGGTGAAGAAATTTTATACAGTGGAATTACAGGACAACAAATGGATGTTAAATTATTCTTTGGTCCAACATATTATCAAAGATTGAAACATATGGTTTTGGATAAAGTACATTGCATTACCGATGACCACGATGTTTTAACAATAAAAGGATGGAAATCTATTAATAAAATTGTATTAGAAGATAAAATAGCAACACTTAATACACAAGGTCAAATTGAATATCAACACCCTACTAATGTTCATCATTATTCTAATTATAAAGGAAAAATGTATGAAATTAAAAATTCTAATTTAAGTTTAAATGTAACTGCTAATCATCGTATGTATATTTCAAGAAAATATGGTAGAAAACAAGAATGGTTACCCTATGGTTTAGTAACTGCTGAAAATATGAGTGGTACATTTTGTAAATTTAAGAAAAATGGTGAATTAGTTCAACCTGATTATCAATTAGAAAATGATAATTATCTTGTTAATTTTATTGAAAAATTTATTATAGATAATAATATAAATAAATTTTTACCTGAATGGGTATTAAAATTAAGTAAATATCAATGTATTAAATTATTAACTGTATTATTCGAAAATGATTATAAAAATGTTGAAACAATTGAAGAAGTAGACACAAAAACAGAAAATGAAACTATTTATTATACTTCTTACAATAATTTTGCTGATGATATTATGCAATTGGCTTTACACTGTGGGTGGTGTTGTAATAAAGAATTAAATACAAACTTAATTAAAAATAATAATACTTTGAAATTACATATTATTAAAAATAAATGTGAGCCATCTATTAATCATGGACATACTTATGAACAAGATGTTCAAGTTGAAAGACTGTATGATTTTGAAGGCTCTGTGTATTGTATCTCTGTTCCTAATGAAGTATTTTATGTTCGTCGTGATGGAAAGCCAGTATGGACTGGTAATAGTCGTGCTTCGGGACCAATTGTCCAACTTACACGCCAACCTGCTGAAGGTCGGTCGCGGGATGGAGGCTTACGCTTTGGTGAAATGGAGCGCGATTGTTTTAATGGTGAAATGCCAATAACAACGAGTTTTGGTTTATCAGTAAAAATTAAAGAGTTTGAAAATCAAAAGTTTGATGTATTAGGATGGGAACAAGAAAAAAAAGGAATGACTAAATCAAAACAAACAAATTTTCTATACAAAGGTGAAAAAGAATGTGTAGATATTTATTTTGAAAATGGAAAAAAAATAACTTGTACTCCAGAACATAAATTATTAACATCTAATAATGAATGGGTTAAAGCAAATGAATTAAAAATAAGTGAAAGTCGTTTAAAATGTAGTGTAAAATATCCTACAATTGATATTAAAGAAGAAATACAAAAATGTAATAATTGGTCTTTATTTGTTAGTGAATTTTTAACTCTTAAAACTAATACTCAAGAAGAATATTTAAAGTCTATGGCATTTGCTCGTATTTTAGGATATTTAATTACTGATGGTTATATAGGTATCAAAGGAAATTCATATACTGGTTGTATTTATTTAGGACACCAAATAGATGTTGAAAGAATTTTAGAAGATATGAAATTATTTATACCTATAACTCAACCAAATTTTGAATATAAAAATTTATATTCAGTAAGAATACCAATAGCATTACTTAATAATATAGTTAAAATAAATGGTATTATAATTGGTAATAAAGTTAAACAACCTTCTGTCCTTCCTGAATTCATTTTAAAAGATGATTGTCCTTTACCAATTGTTAGGGAATTTTTAGCAGGAATGTTTGGTGGAGACGGTCATACTTGTTATATTGCTAAGAATACATTTACATCTATCTCATTTTCTAAAAGTAAAGTTATTGCACATATTGAGACATTAAAAACAATGATGGAGAATATTAAAAAATTACTTTCTAAATTTGGAATAAATAAAGTTACACTACAAAATCAAAAAGTAAATACTAAATCTAAAAATAGACTTGATAATGAAAAAAATTACGAAATTGTTTTACATTTAGATATTAGTGAATTAATACCTTTCCACGAAAAAATTGGCTTCCGTTATTGTTGTCATAAAAATCAACGATTAGAAGCAGCAGTAGCATATATGAGCCTACGTGTTAATGTTACACGACAAAAAAAATGGATTATTAATCGTGTTAATGAACTTACTAATTATAAAGAATTAAAAAGTCAAAATCCTGATAAAATAGTTGGAACAACAAATGCTGTTAAAAAGGCAATTGAAGAATTAAAAGCAATTGAACCTATTTTACACACTTGTTCTATACCTTCTACTCACGATATTTTAGAATATTTAGTTAATGAACGAGAAGGTGGTAAATTTCAGAGTTCTAAGTTTATAAGTTCAACAGACTTCTTAAAAAGTATTGGTGCTATTGATTGGTTTAATACGCCTATTGTTCAAATTCCAACTATATCTGAACCAGAAGAAATTCCTTATATATCTGAAACACTCGAAACTACCGAAACACCCGAAACACCAACAAACAATTATGGTGTTATTAAAAATGATGACGTTTTACCAACAATGAACCTTAAAGTCATTGATATTCGTAAAGCGGGAGTTCATAAAGTATATGATATTCAGGTTGAAAAAGAAGAATCATTTTTAGCCAATGGTATTGTATCACATAACTGTATGATTTCTCACGGAACAATGGGTTTCTTAAAAGAACGAATGATGGATGTCAGCGATATATTTACAGTTCATATTTGTAAAGAATGTGGATTGTTTAGTATTGTTAATCCAACTGATGAAGATGGGGCACGAATGTGTGGTAGTTGTGATAATTACGCTCAATTTATAGAATTGAAAATACCCTATGCGTGTAAATTACTAATGCAGGAATTAGAAGGAATGATGATTACACCACGTTTTAATATTAATAATACTTAATTATCTTTTGTAAAAAATATCTTTTTAGAAAAAAGATAACAAAAATATCGTAAAAATATATTTAAAAAAAATAACAAAAATATTTAATAATAAAAATTAATAATATAATTTATATATTTTTTTAAAATAGTTTTAAATCCATAGAACCACGAACTAATAAGATATACACAATTGTATGAATAACTAATCCAAGAGTTGTAGGGCATCCAGAAACATCTGAAATTTTACCTAAAAGTCCTCCTAATATTTTTTGAGTAAGTATATATGTGTATGGGTTTATTACTAAAATAAAAATAAACGCAGAGAAGATACTAATCTCCCATTTTTTATAACTGGAATCTGACATTCTATTATGTAAGTATAATATATATTTATTTGATATGTTAAAAGATGTATAAATTATAAATAATTTAATTAATTGTATTCTATTATAAGTAATTATTTTAATTTTATTGAAAATAAAAAAGAAAATAAAAATAAAAAATAAAATAACTTAATCACTTTCAATACTATCTATAAAATTATCAATAGGTTTTTCGTTTTTACCTCTTAATTTATAATCTCTAAATTTTAGTGATATATTTTTTATTTTTGCTAATTATATAAGTTTATCTATCATTTTAGAATCATAGTTATAAAATAAAAAATAAAAAATAAATAAAAAAATAGTTTGTGAATTCAGAAATCTCTTACTTAATATATATTTTACAATAACTATCAATACACACACATGTTTGTGAATGTGGACATTTATCACACAACAAAAATTCTGTCATATCTTTGCGATAGTGTTCTGGATGCCACATTTTGGCGAACCTAAGGTCCTTCCATGACTTCATAAACTTCATAAACTCACTTTGCTGTTTTTCACTTGAATGTGGATAAATCACTTCAAATAATGAAAAGATGTAGTCCTTTTGTTTTCTAGATACACCAACATAATCTTCGTCGTCAAAATCTTCGTCGATAATATGTTCCAAGACCATGAGAGCAAGTTTGCTGTAATTTGTGTTAGACATAGTTGTACAATAATAACATTGACACCATCCAAAAACGCGGCTTTTGGGACCATTTTGAAGTTTGTGTAAAGTTTTGTACATGGCATTCAATTTAAACTGTTCATATTGTAGGTTTTTTTGGAGATTACGAGAAACTTGTACCCATCCATCCTTATTTGGTTTTTTAGCGGTCTCAACTTGAATAGTTATGTATTTAACAAGTTTTTCTTGTTTTTTAATAGCTTTTCTAAGTTCTTCTATTTTTTGTATGTTAACATTACGCTTAAAACACATTTTTATAAACAAGTGTAGTATGAATGTGTTACAATACTATTCTATATTATAAAAATCAATTTTTATTAATTTTTTGTAAAAATGCTATTAAATAAAAAAATAACTTAATCACTTTCAATACTATCTATAAAATTGTCAATAGGTTTTTCGTTTTTCCCTCTTAATTTATAATCTCTAAATTTTATTGATATATTTTTTTCTTTTGCTAATTTTAAAATTTTATTTATTATTTTAGAATCAAATTGATTTTTTTTTCCAATTAACATTATTTTAATACAATATTTATCTAATGGTATTTTTTGATTAAAAAGAATTTCGTGTGAATACATAAATTTAAGGCTTTTAAAATAATTAGTATTGGCTTCTAGTCTTTTATTTATAACATTTTTTAATTTTGTTAAAATTGGCATTTTAGTAAGGTTTCCATCTCCATAGATAATTATTTCTTCATTTGTTTTACCATTTTCAAATTTAGCACTAAAACCACCTATAGGAGTAGCATAAAAAGGCAAGTCTTTTAATATCTTTTTATCTAAAACAATTGCACAATTCCACCAATGAGGAACTACATCTGCTTGATTTGGTATATCTTTATATACAAGTTGTGTAAATATTTGATTAGAAGGTTTATCTTTTAACATTATAATATCTTTTTTTAATGGTTTATTATTAATATATCCATCTTGTAAAATTTTAATCAGATTTTCAACTTTTGTTCCGTGAATAATATATTCTTTCATTTTTTTTATTATTTAGTTTATTATAACTAATTATTTTAATTTTATTGAAAATAAAAAAATAAAAATATAAAACTTAATAAAAAAATAAAATAAAATTAATTACTTTCAATACTATCTATAAAATTATCAATAGGTTTTTCATTTTTACCTCTTAATTTATCATCTCTAAATTTTATTGATATATTTTTTTCTTTTGATAGTTTTATTAATTTATCTACTAATTTAGAACCATAATATGTTTTATTCCATCTCATTAGTATTGTAATACAATATTTATCTAATGGTATTTTTTGATTAAAAAGAATTTCATGTGAATGCATAAATGTTACAGCACCATTTTTCATATTTATTAATTTTTTATTTATAATATTTTTTAATTTTGTTAAAATTGGCATTTTAGTAAGATTTCCATCTCCATAGATAATTGTTTCTTCATTTGTTTTACCATTTTCAAATTTATCACTAAAACCACCAATACGAGTAGCATAAAAAGGATAATCTTTTAATAATTGTTTATCTAATATAATCACACACGTTCCCCAATGAACAATTTGATTTGATTGATTTGGTATATCTTTATATACAAGTTGTGTAAATATTTGATTAGAAGGTTCATCTTTTAACATTATAATATCTTTTTTTTTAGGTTTATTATCAATATAACCATCTTGAATAATTTTAATGATATTTTCTATTTGTGTTCCGTGTATAATATATTCTTTCATTTTTTTGATAATTAAGTCTATTATTTATAACTATATTTAATTTCATATAATCAATTTTATATAATAAAAAAATTTAAAAAATTAAAGTAGTTTAATTTTAAACTATTTCTACTATTTTTCCAAAGTTATGATATTTCCTCTAAATAATTAACATAGTCTTCATCAGGTTCATCATCAATATAAATACCTTCAACTTTAAGTTGATTAAAGAAGAATCGTAAAGCATTATCAATTTCTTTCAATTCAAAATCAGTTTTATAATCAATAAAAGCAAGTTTATTATTTACAAATTCAATGTTATAGTTAATATCACCTAAACTTTTAGAACAAAATGTGTTCATATCTAAATCCATTGTTTTAGGAATAGAAATACCAATTTTAATTGTTTTTTCACAAGGAATAACAATAATTAATAACATATCCATCGCTTGTGGTTTTGGTTCGATGCCTTTGGATTTCATTTGTTCTAATGCCTTTGGATTTAACTCCTTGCTTTTCAAAACTTCTAAAAAGAGGTGGTTCATCATTTTATTACATTCTTCAATAGGTAAATATTTAGTTAATGTATCTGTAGGTTCAGCATCTTCGCTTTTATCAGGAATAATAATAGAAAGTTCTTTACTTATACAAACAAATGAACCATTATGTTTAATAATTTTATTAATTTGTTCTTTAATTTCGGCATTACATTTTTTAATTTCTTTATCAAATTGTTGGGTTTGTAATTGTTGGTTTGGTTTTTCTTCTTCTAAAGACATTTTTAGTGTAATATAGTATAATATAATATAAAATTAAATTGTATAATATACTTTTAATAATATAAGTATTTTTATATCATTAAAAATCAATTTTTTAAAGTGTAAAAATAATTTTAAAAAATTGATTTTTTAATTGTAATAAAATAAATAATATCAATAATAATAATAAAAAAATAGCAATAATAATATTAATATTATTAATAATACTAAAAATGGAAAACACAACAACATTTACTGATAATAATGGCAATAAATATGATAAATATGATGTAGATTATACAACTCACCTTAAATATTTATTTAATGTATGTAATCAAGAAACAAAAGAAGAATTTAATGAATTTAATCCTATAATGTCACAAGATGTATTTAGTCGATTTGAATTATTAAATATTACAAATGCATTTGAAAAAATAAAAAAGACAGAAAATACAAGAATGTGGCAAAATTTTGTTGAAAATGCGTATAATTATAGACCACACCAACCTTGCTGTATTCAATAATAACTTTTAATTAATACTAAATTTTAATCATTACTTAATACTAAAGTTTAATCCATTATTACAAATTGTTTTTTTTTTGTTAGTTTTTCTTTTTCTTGTTTAGCAACAATACTTATAGGTTCATTGTCATTATTTTCATCATTGTCTTCAGTTTCATCTTTTTTTACACTAAGTCTATCTTTACCTAACTTTTTTTTAGTTCTTTTTCTTTTTTTAATAATAGGTTTATCTTTTACACTATCTTTATTATGTATTTTTTTATAATAATTTAATATTTTATGTTCTTTCTCTTTTATACTTTTTAAATAATTTACTTTTTCTATTTTTCTTTCTAGCATATCTTTATTTTTATTTTATTTATTAATTATTTTATTTTATTTATTAATTATTATATTTTATTTATTAATTATTATATTTTATTTATTAATTATTATATTTTATTTATTAATTATTATATTTTATTTATTAATTATTATATTTTATTTAATAATAACTATATTAATTTAATATATTTTTTATTAAAACTATAACTTAAATAATATACTTTAATATAATAATTATATTTATATTTATATTAGTTTATTTTTTATTTATAAAATAATAAGTATCTCCAGAACAATTTAAATTAATTTACTATATATTTACTATATTTTACTACATATTTACTATAAAATGTCAAAAGGTATAGGTTGGGATATAGGTATAAAAAATTTAGCCTATTGTAGTTTAGAGTCTAATGTTACTATTAAGAGTAATAATATAAATACATTTGTATTTAATAATAAACATTATGACATTATAAGTTGGGCTGATATAAGTTTAGTAAGTCAAATAGAAACAAATATGGAAGATTCTGGAGAAGTAAGTCATATTAATACTACTTTAAAATGTTCGACACTACAAGAAACAAAATCAAAATCAAAATCAAAATCAAAAAAAGAAAATAAGATTGATACTGAAATACAACCCCAAACCAAAGTATGTGGTAAAAGTGCTTTTTACTGTAAAGAAGAATTACAAAGTGATAGTTCTGGAAATACTATTTATAGTGGATTATGTAAAACACATTTTAAAAAATCAGGAGAAGAAAGATTACCTGAATTAACTGTGAAACAATGTTGGGATAAAGAATGTAAAGCAAAACCAATACAAGTATTAAAAGCCCATATTTATAAAGGTTATTGTAAAAAACATATTAATGAGATGATAAAAACGAAAACACATACTAGCAATGATTTTTTAAAAATAAATCGTGCTAAAACAACGAGTAAATTTGATATAAATCAATTAGGAATTGCTTTATTTCAAGAATTAGATAAAATAGAAACAACTATATTAGATCCATCAATTATATTATTAGAAAATCAACCTGTATTGAAAAATCCAACAATGAAATCAATGCAAATGTTTTTGTATTCTTATTATTTAATTAGATTACTTGATAAAAATAAAAATAGCGTGAGAGCACAAAATGTTAATTCAACATCAATTTTAAATGATAAAAAAATACAATGTTATTGTGCTAGTAAAAAATTAGATTTAATAAAATTTTTACCTGAAAATGACCAAAAAAGAATAATAGAGTATATAGATACAGTAAATAGTGGTTATCAAAAAAATAAAAAAATGGCAATTATGATGGTTGAAACACTATTGAAAGAAAATACAAAATGGTTAGACTTTTTTAAAGGTCATCCTAAAAAAGATGATTTAGCAGATTCTTTATTAATGACATTACACTATTTTGAAAAACCAAATTTAATGAAAGTTAAAAAAGAAGAAGATAAAGTTAAAAAAGAAGAAGATAAAGAAAAAAGTAAAAAAGATAAATGTAAAAGTAAAGAAAAAACAAAACAAGATAAATGTAAAAGTAAAGAAAATAGTTAATTATAGTTAATTATGATTTACTTAATTTTTTTAAAGCAATAGCCAGCATAAGCATAGTAAAGGAAAGCAAGCATAACATAGAAGCAACCAAAGAAGATACAGAGAATTGTTTCAAAATAACTATTGGTAAGTTTGTAAGTAGCAACAGCAAATAATGTAATTAATAATAAGATTATTAATATAACAATAACTAATTGAGTTGTAGTAAAAGTCTCTACATCTTCAAAATTAGATTTTTGTTGTTCCGATAAACTTTTTAAAACAATACCAGATAAACCTGATGACGCAAGAGTAGTAATTTTAGAAAAATCCATTTTTAATTAGTTTAATTAATTTATTTAGTTTTGTTTTATTTTTTACTATTTATTATGTATTACAAATATTTTTATTATAAATAAAAATAAAATAATATTTAATAATTTAATTATAAAATGAAATAATATTTAATAATTGCGTAAATAATTATAATTTTCTTTACTTGTTTTTAATTAGTATAATAAAAGAATATAGAATTATATTTATATAAAATATATAATTGTATTTATAATAATTTAAATAATAATTTTTATAAGTATATAAATAACAAATAAAGTTTAAATAGTAATAAATAAATACTTACAAATTACATATAAATTAATATAAATTAATATAAAATGGAGTTTGATTTAGATTTAGATTTAGAAGACCTTAACCTTAAAAGTGTGGATATGGAGTCTAATAATTCACAAGGTAAAAATATATCATTTGATACAAATACTAGTTTCAGACCTAATATTAGAGAACAAAGCCCAAATTTAACTATTTCTACAAATAATCATGACGCAATGCCATCAAGTCATATGGGAGGAAATATGGATAATATGTTTAATAGTGATAAAGAAGTTGATTTTGGATTAAATTTATTAGTTAATAAGAAAAAACAAAAACCTGAAACTGAAATTAATAAATTAGGTAGTGGGGGTAGTGGTGATAATGGTGGTAATGGTAATAGTGGTGGTAATAGTGGTGGTAATAATTTTAGTAATAATCCTAGTCCATCTACCAATATGTTTTCAAGTTCAACTACAATGCCACAAAGAGTAAATTTAGATAATACCGAGGTTTTACAAAATTCATTATTTGATGATAATATGACTAATATTGATTTAGATAAAGAATTAAATAGTATGAATTTAGATGATATTGAAGCACCTAAACCAAGTATGAGTGGTCCAAGTCTGCCTGATTTTGGTAGTTCAAGTGCAGGCACTGGTAATAATGGTTTTGGAGCGAGTGCTACAAATTCATTTGGTAATAATAACTTTGGTAATAATAACTTTGGTGATAATAATTATGGTAGTATAAATACTGCTGGTATTAGTAGCACTGAAAATTTATCTTTTGAAGAAATACAAAAACGTAAGTTTGATTTATTATGTAAGTTTGAAAGATTAAGAGATAAAGGTATTAAACTTCCCAAGACGTTTTCAATGTCTAGTAATTATGAAGAAATGAACCACGAATATGAACGCTTATTACATCATCGTAAAATGGATAATAGTGTTAAAATGCAAAGACGTATGTTAGTTTCATTTGCTTCTATGGCTGAATTTGTTAATAATAAAACTGGAAATCCTTTTGATGTTAATTTAGATGGATGGAGTGAGAACGTGAATGAAGAAATTAATACATATGATGAAGTATTTGAAGATTTATATGAAAAATATAAAGAAAGTGCCAATATGGCTCCTGAATTAAAATTAGTATTTATGGTAGCAAGTAGTGCTTTCTGGTTTCATATTTCTAATAATATGTCAAAATCTGTTATGGGTAATATGAATATGGGTGATATGTTTAAAAATAATCCTAATTTAATGAACCAATTTAAAAATGCTGCTATGGGTTCTATGCAAGAAAATAGCCCTGGACTTGCTAATTTTATGAGTATGGGTCAAGGTAATAATAATAATGGACCACCAAAATATAATCCTACTGCTGGACCCCCTTTTTCTAATCCAAGAGATGCTCCCCCAAGAGGTTCAACCAATATAAATTCTGGAGATGATATAGATGCTCTTATAGATAGTATTAGTAGTTAATACATTATAGTGTCATAATAATTTAATTTTTTATTTTTTATTTTTTATTTTTTATTTTAATTATAAGTTTATATTTTTACTATTTTTTATATATTAGTATAGTTTTATAAAAATGGGAAAAAATAGAATAATAGAAAAAAATTGTATTTTATTTTGGAGAATGGTTTAATTACTTTTCTCTGAAACAAAATAACGGAAAAATATACATAAGGATATGTACGAGCGTGCGGTTTCGCAACCACAGTTTCCTGTCTCGATAGTTCACTTTCTTACACTTGTTGGGCTATTTAAACGTGTTAGTGTTGGAATCAAAAATGTTGATGAAGGTCGTAAACGCTTGTTGTTTGCTTGCATTGGAATTGTCTGCTTTAAAATATTACCATCAGAATTAGACAAGTTCTATGATAAATATTTTAGAATAGCCGCTTCAAGAGTCGAAGACATACAATCTTTTACGCTTTTGAAAGACGAAATATTTTCTGTTGATGAAACTAAATTTACAGAAATTGAACTAAAAATGATTAAGACATTTTTTGATGACAACAAAGTCAATGAGGGACCACTAGAAACAAATAATAACATCTTCTATATAAAACTCTTGAGGCTTGCACTCGTATTTAAAATATTCTATCATGGCGTAAAACCCAAAGCGTAAAGATCAGCACGCAAAGGTGTCAACGCTTCTAAAACACCAAATGTAATACTATTCAGCGTTGGTATCTCTTTCTCTAGTTGATAGTTTAAGGTGTTAAAACCTTGAATATATTAACTCAAATTTTTTTTATTTTAACTATAATTATTTACCAACACTACCACCAACCCCTCCACCAATTCCTCCACCAACACCACCATTATTCATATTATTTTTAATTGGTTCATTATCTTTTTCATATTTAGAAATAAGTTCTTTTGCCATTAAATAATCTTCTTTCGTTATTGATGATGTATTATCTATAGGTAAAATACAATAATCACTATGTTCATTAAATATAGTTGTTACTATAACTATAAATGATATGGTTATTACTCCTGCAACAACTAAATCACGTGTTCCCATCCATAATACTAAAAATATAAGAAATCTTCTAGAGAATTTATGATTTAATACTTTATGCATAAAATCGCCAACTTCATTTCCAATATAACGTGCTCCAATATTAATTAATAATATCATTAAACCTAAAATATATTTATTACCACTGAGACCCATTGTTGCAATTGCTAACATTGTAGCATTACCAGCAGGTAAAGGTGCTGTGGATGCCATAGAGGCACCGCCCATTAATCCTGATGACATTTTTATTTATTTATATTACTATTACTATTTTATATATTTTTTAATAATTTATATACTATTAATTTAGAATTTTAATTTTGAATAATATAAAAATAATAAAAAATAATAAAAATAAAAAATATAAATAATAACAAAAATAGTTAAAATAATAAATACAACTATTTAAGCATTAAGAGGATAAAATAGAGTGCCACACGATGTTAATTTATCAACATTATAAGTTCCACAATGAGATAAAGGGGGACCATATTTGGTCAAATTTTGAGGGCTATTTTTCATATCATATCTACAACCATTAATATCATATCCGGAACGGTCTGGCTGACCATTTTGAGTTAAAAAATTATTTTGACATTCATTATCAACAATGTCTTGAACCCCATTTACATTATTGTGATTAGCATTATTGGAAACAATAGTAGCAGTGCTAGTTTCACTATTGTATTGAAAAGGTTTAATATTTTTATTAGGAAATGGTTTGGTAGTATCATAAATAAATTCAGAATCACTACGAATAGTATCATCAGTTGAGTTAATGATTTTGGGTTCTTCAATAAATTTAACTTTACGTTCATTATTAACTTTATTATTATTTATATTATTAGTGATTGCTTTAGTGGTCATTGCGTTAGTAGTCATTGCTTTAGTAGTCATTGCGTTAGTAGTCATTGCGTTAGTAGTCATTGTATCATTTTTACGAATTACAATTGAAGATTTGCTTTGTGTATCAATATACATAGACATAAATACAACAGCAAGAGCAAATATAATTCCACAATGTAAATCTATTAATAATGTTAAAATAACGAGAGTGATAAGTAAAATATAATTTACATTATCATTAAATAAATTTCTAATCATTGGAAATGTAGTTAATATAGTATCAGGAAATACTAAAAATAATGTAGCAATTATAATACAACAGCACATTTTAATATCTATCATATTAATCATTTTTTTGTTAATTAATTATTATATAATATTATATTATAATTATATAATATATTTTTTACAATTATAAATTTTAATTTTAAAATTTATTAATAATTATTTTAATTATAAATTTTAATAATAATTATTTTAATTATAAAATTTATTAATTATTATTTTAATTATAAACTATAGTATTATCTAAATTGATAAATTAATAAATTGATAATATAATATTATATAATAGTATATAACTAGAATTATAAAAATGAGTAAATCATTATTTGAAGAATTATCTGAATTTACAGATGAATTAGTAATATTACTTAAAGAAGATTGGGAAAAAACAAAAAAATTTGTAAGAGAACATAAAAAATATTTTTTTTGGTTATGTGCTCTTTTTATTGGAGCACAATTTACAGATATAATGACATTAGGAAAATCTTGGGATGCTTATTGTAAAAAAAATGGTATTCAAAAAGGGGGTGAGGGCGATCCAATAGCAATAGCAACACCAGAAGCAAAAGCAGCGACAACAACAGCAACACCAGCAACAACAGATGCAAAAGCTGCTGCAACACCAGCAACAACAGATGCAAAAGCTGCTGCAACACCAGCAACAACAGATGCAAAAGCTGCAGCTGAAGCTGCAAAAAATACAAAAAAAGATGGTAAAAAAGGTATAAAAAAAAGTATGGCACAAAGTTTGAGAAGAAATCCTGTATTTGGGAATATGAACCATATTTTTAGTATGACAACAAGTATGTTTTCTTTAGCATTATTTTTATTAGCAATTGTTGGAATATTATCATTACCTGTTATTATATTTATAATTATTACATATTGTGTAATTAAGAGTTTATTAAATAGACTTGCTATATTATAAATTAATGTATTTTATTAAATTTAAATATATAACTATATTTTATAAAATTATTATATAACTTTAATTAATAAATTTAAATATATTTATTTAGTATAGTAATAATAAAATGGATTATACAATTATTTGTGATACTATAATTAATTATTTAATTGATAAAAATATTAAATCTAAGGAAAATGATACAACAATAATTAAAATAGAAAAATTTTTATTAAAATATAAAAGAATTATTTCTATAGTTTTATTAATACTATTATTATATATAGGAAATCAATGTAATTTATCATATTTAAATATAAATGTAAATCATAAAAAAGAATATGTATTAAATGGTGGAAATGATACAGGTACACCAGCAGGAGCGGCACCAGCAGGAGCGGCAGCAGCAGGAGCGGCAGCAGCAGGAGCGGCACCAGCAGGAGCGGCAGCAGCAGGAGCGGCACCAGCAGCAGAAAAAGAAAGAAATAAAAAAGAAAGAGCATATGATTTTGGAGCAAAATATGCTAATAAATTTAAAGATAATTCTTCTGTAATTTATGCCTTTATTTATTCAATCGCAATAACAATATTAATGTTTCTTATATTTGTGCCTGCTGTTGGATTTATTGTTATAGGATTTATATGTTATGCTCTACTTAAAAATAGAATGAAAGCAATAAAAGGTTTATAATAATTTATTATACTATTTAATTATAATCCTTTATTAACATCATTTAATTGATTAACACCAATAGAAGTATTTTTTAATAAATTTTCATATGTTTTAATATCATAATCAACTTTATCTTCTTTAGGTATATAATTAAATTTACCTGATGCAATGTAGTCTTTACTTTTATTATCAATTTCTTTTAATTTAACAAAGACATCATTATCAAAATATTTATTATATAGTTCAGAAATAACTTCTTTTGATAAGTTTGTTTTATAAGGGTCAAAATTAATTTGTGCTTTAATTTGTCTCAATAATTCATTTTTTTTTACATCATCCATTTTAAATCTATCATCAACACCAAGTAAATTTTTTTCAACAACTGTATTAATTTCTTTTTGTTCTTGTTTTTGTTTTTGTTCTTCATCTTCAAAATATTCTTTATAAGAACATTTAATAGGACCAATAATTAATATAAATAATAATATACCTGTATATTTATCATAGTTCATAACTAATAATAATAAACAAATATATAAAATAAGGCAATATTTATTCATTATATAATCATTGTAAAATTTATAAACATTATTTGATGTTTTTAATGTTAAAAATTGAATAAATATATAAACAAATAGTATTGTAATAAAACAATGACAATATAACTTAATGTTTTTTTTAGTAATATCTTTTTTATTAAAAATCATTTTATAAGTTTCTTATATTATAGTATTAATTTATTTTTTATTAATTATAATTTGATAAATTTTAGATTTTTAAGAAATAGTTATAATTTAATTTATAAATATTTATAATTTATAATTTATAATTAAGTATTTTGTAAATTTTATTATATTATTATATATATAGTTATATAAACTTAAATAAAAAATAATTATTATATTTTATGTGTTCAATTGAAGAAGCGTGGGCAGGTCAAAATTTTGAAAATAAGCCAGTTGTATCTCAAGCCGATACACACAATGCTTATATGTCATTACCAGATAATGTATTTCATCGTGGAAATGATTTAAATTTAAATGAACCTAATAAACCTAAATCAAGAGAATTAACAAGAGGCATAAATTCTAAATATTCTAGAGAACCTCGCGTTCCTAAAATGGTTAAAAATACAAATGATGTCTCTATGAATATATCTTCTCAAATGCCTCCTTTAAATAATTATGGTGGTCTAGAACCATTACCTTCATTTATGACTATTTATGATAATAAAGCAATACATACTCAACATCATTCAACTCAACCTCATTCAACTCAACCTCATTCAACTCAACCTACAATGTCAGTTCCTCAACCTACAACTACAGGAGACCATTTTACAGATATTGATAATGCTTTTCAAACATCAAAATTAATGAATAATTTTATGGGTGTTGGTAGAAATCATTTAAATAATGAACAAGAAAACTTTGATGATAATTTAATCAATCAAAATACAAGTGAAGAAGATAGTATTATTAATCGTAAATTTGAGATTAAGAAAAATAGAAAAAATAAAAAGAAAAGTAAATTTTCAAATATAAATAGTAAAAATAATAATAATGATTATGATAATGAATATAATGAATATGAAAATAATAACGAAAATAATGAATATGAAAATAATGAGAATGATAATGAAGATAATACTAATGAAAATAATCAAATGATTAAACAAAATGATGTTCATATTGAAAAAATATTATTATCAATTATTAATAAATTAAATCAAATGGATGAAAATTTACATTTATATCAAAAAAGAAATATGTATGATATTATATTATACATTATTGTAGGTATGTTATTATCATTTGTTATTTATTCAGCAATGAGAAAGTAAAAATAAAATAAAATAATAAAAAAATAAAATAAAATAAATAACAAGATTAATTAAAATAAATTATCTATTTTATTTTGAAATAATTCTAAATCATCATTATCATAAATTGAATTGTGTGTATTTTTATAATCATCTATAGATTTATAATCTATATTTTTATGATTTGATTTTTTTGTTTTAATAGTTTTAAAATTTTGTGTGTCATTATAATTATCATCATTTTCATTCATTTGACCATTGCCGTGTCCTGTGTATTTAATCATTAATTGGTTTTGTGGTTGTATAGAATTATAATAATCAACAACTTGATTAGAATTAGGTATATTAGTTAATGATGGTGTCATATTATGGGTATTATAAACTTTACTTTTATTATAATTTTTAGGTGTCCAATATATATTTATAGTTGTAGGAGGAGCAAAATAAATTTCAAAGCCTTTTTCTACTAATTTATCCATAATAAATCTAACACATTCACCAACATTATATAAAGGTAATCCAAAAACTACATTAGGAACAATAAAAGTGCAGTTATAATCATTATTTTGTTTATTAATATTCAATATTTTTTTATAACACATTTCTAATATAGTCTCAAATGTTTTATATTTTTTATTTTCTCTTTCTTCAACTTCATTTCTTAATTTATTAATATTTAAATTCATTGTTATAAATGTATTGTATTATTTTACTATTATTGTATTATTTTACTGGTGTTGTATTATTTTACTATTATTGATTTAAATTATAAGTTTAAATTAATATTTATAATTTATATTTTAAAATTAGATATTTTACAATATTTATTTAATAATTAAAAAATTATATACATTTAATATAATAAATAAAAATATTTATAAATAAAAATATTTATAAATAATAAATATATTTATAAATAATAGCAACTATATAAATAATAGTAAATAATAAACTGTAATAAGAAATAAAAATGAATAAAATGCAAAACATATCATTTAATAAAGAGTTATGTGATGGTAATATAAGTTATGCTGGTCGTGGGGATTTAATAATCCAAGGTCAATTAAAAAATGTTGCACCTGTAAATTCTAAATTATATTTTTGGGCGGCAGCACCACCAACTTATGGAACTAGTTTTTCAGGTTCTGGTATGCCTTATCCTAATGCTTTAACTGCTTACGATAGAACACCTAATAAAGGTGTATTAAATATTACTGATAATAATTTTACAATTAATATGAAATATCCTAATTCTTATTATACTGGTTTAGGAACCGTTCATGTGCCTCCTCATATTAACTTTAAAATTTGTCAAGATAATCAAGAAGATAAACATTTTAGTGTTCAAATTGATGATGGTGTTCCTTTTCGTATGCTAACTTATCCTGCCCCACCAACTAAAAAAGCAAGAACATCAGCCATGTTTTATTGCGAACCCGAAAAAAATGCCAGAACTCAAGAATCAATATTAAGAGCAAGTGCTTATCCTTCTACTAACCGTATGCCTGATAATTTCTGGGGTGATAGACCACCAAGGTAAATAATTAAATACTTAATTAACTAATAAATTTTAATTCTTCTTTACAATATTGAATTATATATTTATATTTATTTATAGTATCTGTAATTGAAGTTATTTCTTTTTTACTATTTTGTTCATTTGTTATATAAAAATGTAAATCTTTAATACATTGACTTATAGTAATTATATTATTCTCAGATTGTTTAATAGTAATTTTATTATTATTAATAGTATCTATCATTTTTAGTATAGTTTCTTGTCTTTCTTTTTCTATTCTTTCTTTAACTATAGTAAGTCTTTTATAAGCATTTGCTTTATCTCTAATAAGTTCATTATAATATAAATCAAACTCAGTATTTATTTTATGTATAACAATAGTTTTATAATTATTATAATTATAGATTAAATTATTTAATTTTGTATCTAGAGACTTCTTTTTTTCTTTATAATATTTAAAATCATTTTTATAAGTTATATTTTTTTGAGAAGATGGTGTAGTAATCTCATTTAACAGAGTATCGTTCATTAATTTAAATTTATTCATTTTTTTAGTTATATAGTTAATTTCATTTGTATTACATTCTATTAAACCATCGCAATAATTTATTTTATCTGTAAATGATAACTCTATATTTATATTAAACTTAGTATAATAGTCTGTTAATGTATTTTGTAGTGTATCATTATTAGTATTGTATGATATATCATTACTAGTATTGTATTCTATATTATTATTAGTATTGTATTTTATATCAATACTAATTTTTTTAAATTCTTCTAGTTGTTTATTGTGTAAGTTTAACTTATTAATTTGTTCAGTATAATCATTTATTGTTTTTGTATTTTGTATTTTTTCTTCATTTAGTTTTAGTTTAGTTTGTTTATTTTGAATTAATTGAGTTAATGTATTTTTTCTAGATGAATGTAAATATTGTTTTAATTCTTCCATACTATAATTATTTTCTTTTATTTCTAATTTTAATAAGTTAATATCATTCTCCAGAGTAATTTTATTATTATATTCTTTATTAATAGTAATTTTATGTAATTGTTGTGTTTCTTCTATTTCAATGGTAATTCTTTCTAATTCATCTTTTAATATTAGTTCTTCATTTTTTATTTTATTTAAAAGTATATCAGGTATATAGTCTTTACTTGACTTAATATTATTTTCTAATTCATTATTATTTTTAGTTAATCCAGAGATAAGTTGTTTATTATTTTGTTTTTCTTGTTCTAATAAGGTAATTTCTTTATTAAAATATTCATAATTTAATTTAGTATTAGTATTATTAATAGTATTATTATTATACTCTTGGTTTTTTTCATATAATAAAGTTTGTAAAGTAGTATTTAATTTAAATGTTATATTAGAATGTGTCTGTGATAGTAATAAATGTGGTGATATAAGTGTTTTTAAGTTTAATATAAGAGTATCATACTTTGTTTCTAATTGAGTTAATTCATTTGTAGTATTCTTTAATTTATTTTCAATTAATTCTTTCTGGTGTTTTGTTTTTTTAGACATTATATATATTATTTAATATAATAAAAAGTAATAAAAGATTTTAAAAAATAAAACTAATAAAATAAAACTAATAAAATAAAACTAATAAAATAAAACTATTGATAGAATTATTTATATATAATAAATTATAAATATTCATTAAGTAATTCTTCAATCTTATCTTTGTTAGTGCCAACTAAACTATTACAAATTGTGCCATTTTTATAATAGATAAAGGTTGGAACTTTTTTAATGTTAAAATAATTTGGAATTGTTTCGGTGTCGTCGTCTTCTATATCTACTTCATAAAAATTAACATTCGTATATTGTTCTTTTAAATAAGAGACAAACGATTTAATTGCTTTACAAGGACTACACCAAGATGCTTTAAAATTTATAATTATTAAAGTAGAACTATTTGTTTTAGAATAGTTTTCCAATTCATCATAAGTAGATAAAGATGTTAAAGACATTATTAATTTATATTAAAAATGAAAGTAATATACTATGTATAATTTATTTTTATATTAAGTAATTAATTTTAAAAATTATACACATTAAATTTACAAATAATTTAATAAAGTTATAAATAATTTAATAAAGTTATAAATAATTTAATAAAGTTATAAATAATTTAATAAAGTTACAAATAATTTAGTAAAGATTGATTAATACAATCAATAATAACACATTCATTCGTTTTACTTTGACTACTTTTACTAGTTTCAGTATTTTTATAAATAAAATAAAGCCATTGATATGGAATATATATCATATTACCTTCTCTAACTATAATTTCAATAAAATTCATTTCAATAGGGTCTTTATCTAACAATTGTGTAGCATCATAAGTTGATACCATATTAATAAATGGTTTTACTAAATCGCTTTGATTTGGAGGGGCAATAATAATTCTCATTTCACCAGATAAACATCCAATAAGTTGTAAATAATTTGTTTGTTTTACAAAAAAAATAGAAGCAGTTTCATTTAAATTAACATTTCTAATATCAATATTCCAATCATAAGATAATGGTAAATCACATATATCTAGATTATTTTTTATATATTCAGAATAATTAATCTGTTTATTACTACTAATTGTATTATTAATATAATTTAACTCTTTACCTATAAATGAATTAATTTCTTTCCATAAAAATAATTCTTTTTGAAAAATAATAGGTTGTCTATTACTAAATAAATCATACGCAATATCAAAAGTAGGGTCAGATACTTGTAAAATTTTTAAATCATTATTAATAGTTTTTAATCTAGAAGCATGACAATATAAAAATAAAACTACAAATAGTATTATAAAAGAATAACAATAAGTTAATAAATTAAACATAATTTTAATTATTAATTTATAATGTTAAAGAATACTTTATAATTATTATATATAAATTTAAATAAAAAAATACATATAAAATTAAAATTAATAAAATTAAAATTAATAAAAATAAAATTAATAAAATTAAAATAACTAAAAAATATAATTTAAAAAATAAGTATAATAGTATAAATAGTATTATTATAAAATAAAATTTTAAGTTTATACAATTTAAACATATAAGATGGCTTCTAATAATGTTGTATCAGGTTGTGTTAAATGGTTTAACAGCAAACAAAAATATGGTTTTATTACTGTTACAAGTGAAGGAGAACATAAAAATGTAGATATTTTCGTTCATCAATCTAATCTCAATACAAAAGAGCCTTGTTATCGTTTTTTAGTTGCGGGTGAAAATGTAAATTTTGAAGTATCTATTACAGATAATGAAAAACATCCTAAACAGGCAATTAATGTTTCTGCTATGAATAATGAATTATTAAAGTGTGAAATGCCTAAACAACCTCGTGAAAATAATTTTCAGGGAGGTAATGGTTATCAAGGTCGTGGAGGATATCAAGGTGGTGGTGGTCGTGGCGGTTTTCGTGGTGGTGGTGGTGGTCGTGGCGGTTTTCGTGGTGGGTTTCGTGGCGATAATCAAAATAATGAATTTGTTAGGGTTAGCCGTGCCAATACAGATAATATTACATTTAAAAGAGCACAAACAATTCCTGAGTCAAAGTCAAAATCAAATAATGATAATTAAGTTATTTTAAATAATAATAATTAAATCATTTTAAATATATTATTATAAATTTTATTTTTTTAAATTTTTATGTTTTAGTCTTATTTAATTTATTTTTAATATATAATTATAGTAGAATAATATTAATAATAAAATGGTAAATAATAAATTATTAAATAAAAGCACTTTTTATGAAACAGAACCTGAAAATATATTTTCCAATTTATATTTAACAGGAATAATTATAATAGTTGCTTTTTCTTTTGTTGGATATGCTATGTATAATTATATGAATAAACTTAAAGAAGATGAAATAAAGGGTAGTAGTAGTTTTTATGGCGAAGATGTAAATTTATATGAACCTTTATTTAAAGAACAAGTAAATACTATAAATGAATGTATTACTATGTGTAAAAATGATATTATATGTGATGGTATTACTTATAATGATAAATCACAGATATGCACAGGAACAAAAAATGGTTTAATTAGAAATGAAAATTCAAATTACAATGCTTGGGTTAAACCAGAAGAACTAAAATTATTTGAATATGATAAAAAAGATTTTAGTAAATCTGTAATAGTAGGTTATACAAAAACACAAAAAAATCTATCTGGATTAAAATTATCTAATCCATATATGTTAGGTCATTTTTCATATTCATTTAATCTAACTATTTATGATTTTTACAAAAATTATGGAAGTTGGAGACACGTTTTTCATAAAGGAACAACACTTGATGATGGAAAACTTATAAATTATCAATCCTGGGAAAATTTAGTAAAAGATTTTCCAAATCAATGTATTGGTGTATGGTTAGCACCATTTACAAATAATTTACGTATTGCTGTAACAACTGAAATTGAAACAAATAAAAATTATGGTTCATATGAACATGCTTTTGTAGAAAAATGTAATTCTAATACGAAAGATTGTTATATTACAGATATGCCAGGAGGTAATTGGTTAGATAGAAGTCGTAAAGGTGATAAATCAAATAGACCTACAACTACAAAAATGATAACACATATAGAATTTTTTGATAATGATTTACAAAATATACCTATAAATAAAAATATTAATATTACTATAAATATGAGAGGAACAGATGTAGAAGTATATTATGATGGAAAAATTGTTAAAGTAGTAAAATTAGATGGAATTCCTAAATCAAATAAATCAAATTTATATGTAATGAATGATAAAACATTTGGAGGTGAAATTAGTAATTTACTTTATTATCCAAATTCATTAACCTATGAAAATGTAAATGATATTTTAAAATTAAAAGCATAAAAAATATAATTAAATTAAGAGATAAATTAAAAGATTAAGTTAAATTAAAGTAAATGTTTTGCTTCTGTTAATAATTCAGCATCTTTTTTTGCTTCAGCACCAATTCTATCAAATGAATTAATTAATTTAGAAAAAACGCTTTTAGTGCTTTTTTTCAAATCATAATTTTGTTTATTTTTATTTTTTTTAGGTGTAGGTGTTTTACGTCTTATTGTTTTTAATTTCATAGTTCTAGGTGTAGGTGTTTTACGTCTTATTGTTTTTGATTTCATAGTTTTAGGTGTATGTGTTTTACGTCTTATTGTTCTTGATTTCATAGTTTTAGGTGTAGGTGTTTTACGTCTTATTGTTCTTGATTTCATAGTTTTAGGTGTAGGTGTTTTACGTCTTACTGTTTTTTTAGATTGTTCATTCATCATAGGTTCATTCATCATAGGTTCATT
>Ga0209714_1000091_pt1 | contig 57229 bp, 53 predicted proteins | sample COGITO_mtgs_1104_5_FD_185517 | JGI IMG/M metagenome (GOLD analysis project Ga0209714, IMG submission 185517) | Pelagic marine microbial communities from North Sea - COGITO_mtgs_110414 (SPAdes) (version 2) | ecosystem: Environmental > Aquatic > Marine > Epipelagic ...
AAAATGGAGGTAGTGAATGTCCTGTAGTTGCAACTACAACACGCTCTATATCTTGTAATTTAACCCCTTGTCCTATTGATTGTGAAGGTAGTTTTGGGGAGTATGAAACTTGTTCTGTAGGTTGTGGAGGAGGAACTCAATCACGAACTTATACTATTACAAAAGGCGCACAACACGAAGGGCTAGAATGTCCTCATCAAGATGGTGATACAGAAGAAAGACAATGTAATACTGACCCTTGTCCTATACCTTGCTCTGGTAAATTTGTAGATTTAGGTGAATGTTCTAGAGAATGTGGTGGTGGAGTTTTACGACAATTTTATGATATTACTACAGAAGCACAATATGGAGGTGGTCAATGTGATAATAAACAAAATGATTTACAAACTATGCCTTGTAATACACAACCGTGTCCAACATATGGTGAAAACACATTATTACAAGAAGCATTAAAAGAAAGTAATAATAAAATACAAAATATACGTTATAATATAATAGATAGACAAGAAGAATTAGATACATTAACTAATAAATTTAACCGCTTAAATAAAAATATAAGTAAAATTAAAACATCATCAAATTATGTTCCTGACGATAAAACTTTAACATTTTATTAAAATTATAAACTATAAAAATAAACTATAAAAAAAGTAAATTATTTTTTACTATATTTTTATATATTTTACTATATTTTACTATATTTTTTATATTTTTTATTTATTATTTAATATATTTAATACATTTTATTAATTTTTGTATAAAAATTGATTTTTAGTAAGTATCTACTAAAAATAAAAATTACTGAAGTTAAATTTTAGTATTTGTCTTTCACTTTAAAATGTGTGATGATGATAATGATACGGATACTCCTATTCATATTAGTCCAACAGACTCTCTATATAAAATTATAAGACAACTTGAAGAAGAACAAAAAAGGCTTAAAGAAGAAATAAAAAAGGATATAGTTAAAACAACACAAACAAAAGAAGCATATATAAAACAACAAGATGCAAATAAACTAAAGTATTATGAATATGAACAACTAATTAAACTTATTAAAATAATTAGTGAAAATGGTGGTAAAGTATTCGGAGGGTGCCCTAGAGATTTAATATTGAGAGAAGTAAAGTCAAATAAATTTTGGAAATATTGTAAAGAAAATAATCTTAATTTTATAAATAATTTTTATAATCCTACTATACATACTGAAACGTATGATGGTAGAACTAAATTACCTAATGACATTGATATTCAATGTCTTTATAGTTCTCTAGAAAACTTATTAGAAACATTAAAAGAATTAGGTTTTACTCTTACAAAGTTAGAAGTTCCTGAATTATATAGACCATCTTATGGCATTAATCATGATAAGTATAAACTTGAATATAAACCAAAACATAGTAAAACAAAGACAACCCTCGAAACATCATATAATGAACAATTATATTATAGTATTAAATTTGATATTATTTATGCTTCTACACAAAAAGAATTAGATAAGTATTTTAATACTAAACTTGATTTTATGTGTAATCAATTACAAATAACGTCTGCATATGAAAGAGACGGTAAAATAGTATTTAAATACGAATGTTTGTCAAACATACTAGAATTTAAAAAAGAACAAAACGGCAATCCCTATAAATCATCTATTGATAATTCTTTATTACCTTACGAATTGTTAAAAAATATAATAAAACAAATTGAAGAAAAAAAAGCATATGTATTATTTCCTGATGCTTATCGTATTGACAAAATGATGTCAAAAGAGTATGAACTCGTATATGTTGAATGTATTTCTTATTTAAATTATTATATAAAAAAAGAAAGTTTAATTAATGAATGTAAAATTATTTGCATAGATACTTCTGAAAAATGTGGAATTTGTTTGAATGATGAAGATCCTACAACTAATACTTTAGAATTTTTAAATATAAAAGTAAAATATTGTTCTAATAATCATAGTGTTTGTTTTAAATGTTTTATTAAAAATTCACATTCACAACACGAACAAGGAATAAATCTATCTTGTTCTCTTTGTAGAGAGGAAGGTATTTATATGACACCGCAACTGTTAGGAGACCTTAGTAAATATATAACTAAATTAGAACAATTAGAAGAAAATTAGAAGAAGTGTAAAAAGTTATTAATATATTTTTATTAACTAGTATTTTTTTACTATTTTTATTAAATACTATTTTTTATTAAATACTATTTTTTATTTATCTTATCATAATATAGATAGAAAAAATATAATTATATAGAAATAATATAATTATATAGAAATAATATAATATACAAAATATAACTAAAAATGATAACTATAAAAAATAATTCTAATTATAATAAAAGACAATTTTGGAGTTATAGAAAATTAATAGAAAGAAGTAAAAAAATAAGTAATAATGTAAAAAAAGAGTATCTAGATAAAGATAAAAAAAATAATAATAATAAAAAAAAAAAAAAATAATAATAAAAAAAAAAACAATTTCATATTATAAATGATAAAGTTATAACAGATAAAGATTTAATTAAACGTATAGAAAGTATTTATATACCACCTGCTTATAAAGAATTAGTAATAGCAAAATCTGAAAATAATAAAATACAAGCAATTGGAACAGATACTCGTGGAAGAAGACAATATATATATAATCCTAAATATACTAAAAAACGAAACGAACGTAAATATGATGATGTTATGGAGTTAGGTAAATCTATTATAAAAATAGAAAAAGATAATGAATGTATGTTAAATAAATTAACTAATAAAAAATATGAAGAGTGGGATTTACCTAATGATTATATACCAATTATCATATATATGTTAAAAATGTATCATTTTCGTATTGGTAATGAATGTTATACAAAAGATAATAATTCTTATGGTATAACTACTTTAAAAAAAGAACACATACATTTCTTACCTAACAATAAATTTAAAATAGAATTTATAGGTAAAAAAGGTATTGTAAATACATATACTGATAATAATTTATTAATTAGTAAATTATTAAAACAATTAATAGAAAACTCATCAAATGATAATTTTCTTTTTAAATATAATCATATAAATCAACATAATAATGAAAAAACACATCAATTAATTACACCAGAACACATACATTCTTTTTTTCAAGATAAATATAATGCTTATATAACACCAAAAATGTTTAGAACGTGGTATGGTAATTATCATATGATACATTATTTAAAAGAATTATTTAAAGAAAATAAATTAAAAAAACGAATGTTAAAAAGTGAAGTAAAAGAATTAATAACTAATTGTAGCGAACATGTGTCTAATAAATTAAATAATACACCAAGTGTTAGTAAAAAATCATATATAGATAATAAAATATTAGATTTAGTTATTAAAAACCCTTATCATTTTGCTAAAAAAATACCTGATACTATGGAAGACCAACATCAGTTTTTATATAAAATTATATTAAAATTAAGACATTAAAAATAATAATAAATTAAAAATAATAATAAATTAAATTATGCTAACCACGGATTTGCTAATACACATCTATTATTAATAAACGCAAGAGCATATAATATTATAATACAACCATTTTGTCTATCAGGTTCAGTAGCACCATTACTAACTATAATATTGACAGGTTCTAAAATTTTCTCTAATAAATTATATTTATCAAAACGTGATGTCATAATATCGTGTAAATTATTAAATACGTGGTTTGTTTGTGCTATTTTATATCTACCTTCATGATTTAATCCAAATTCAAAATTCCATAATAGGGCTAATTTTTTATAAAATATTTTTAAAATGGTTGTATTTTGATTATATAACCAATTAATATCTGTTTGATAACCATATAAATCCATTTTTTGAAATATTTCTAAACATTTGTTTTTTACAACTATTTTTATATCAATAGGTAATATATCATTATTACTATTACTATTATTATTTTTCAAATTTGTATCATATTCTTTTTTTGCGTACAAAGTAATTATATTTAATTTAGTTTTATTATCTAAAAAAAAACGTGTATATGGATTACTTACTTTAATTTTATTATAATGATTGGATAATAAATTAATAAATTGTTTATAACATAAATTAATACTATTATTATTAATAATAATTTTTTTATTTTTTATTTTCTTTTTAAATTGTTCAAAATAATGCTCATCACTTTTAAAAAGTAATTGTGTAATACTATCAATATGAAATCCATAAACAAAATTTTTTTCATCAGTAAATGAAAAGAATTCTTCGTTAGGAATATCTTTTAATTCATCTAATGTAAAAAAATCAGTATCATTAATACAACTACTTCTATTATTAAGAGCAGGACCATATAATTTAAGTTTATGATTATATAATACTTTTTTAATAAATTTTTGTATTTTTATAATTTTGCTAATATTTTGATTTGCTTTTAAGAGTATTACAAAAAATGAATTTAATTTATCAATATTATTTATTGCTTGTAAAAATTGTGAATGTGTATTTGTTTTAATAAGTTTATAATGTTCTAGAGAAGCATTTATTCTTGGAAAAGGATAAGTATCTAATTTATTATTTTCAATATAATCAATCAATTCAATATATTTTGTATTTTCTTTAATATATGTTTTTCTTGCTGATAAATAGTCATTATAATAGTTATATTGTTCTAAATTTTTTATAATTTTTTTTTTAGATATAGATTTTGAATAGATAGAATTAAAATTAGTTTTTTTACACGTAGATATTTCATTATTTAGTTCATTATTTAGTTCATTATTTAGTTCATTATTTAGTTCATTATTTAGTTCATTATTTAGTTCATTATTTAGTTCATTATTTAGTTCATTATTTAGTTCATTATTAAATATAACATCTGTCATATTTCTATGTTTTCCACAAAACATTAAATTATGCTTACGTTTATTAGGACATTGTATTTGTTCATATTTATTTTTATAACTTGAACATAATAATACATTGTTTGAATTATTTAATATACTATCTATTGTATTATTTTCATTTATTGCTATCATTTTTAATTTATATAGTTTATAATATTATAAATTTTTTAAATATTATAATTATCAATACTGTATTATATATTATAATTGTTTATTTCTTATATTAATAAAATAAAAAAATAAATTATCAAATTTAAAAATAATAAAATTTTTACATAATAAAAGTTTTACAAAATAAAATTTAGTATAAATAATGTAATTATTAGAATTATACTTTATCTAAATATTGTGCTATACAAACAATTTGTTTATCTTTGTGTTGTGATTTACTACCACCTATTTTAACATTTACAACATCTCCTATTTTCAAATTTACAAACTCATCACTTCCTTGATGATTATGTTTAAATAAGTAAATTTCTAACGGCGATGTTTCTTTATTATCAATATAACCAATAAGTTGTGATTTATCTATTGATGTAATAATACATTGTATAATAATATTGTCAATAGGCTTACATACATTTGCTACATATTTTACTTTATAAGTAATTTTGCCATCAAAACTTGAATTATTAATTAAACCAGAAGACCGTGTTTTTATTTCAATTGTATTTGGCATAATATAACCATAATTACCATAACATTTACCCTCATTTTTCTTTTTTAATTTTGATAAAATAATAGTATCTATATTTTTATCTAATTCGCTAGGAATAAGATAAATATACTCTTCTAATAATAAATATTTATATAATTCATTATTAGTAGATAGTGCTGATGCCATATTTATTTTATATTTTTATACTATTTTAATATTATATAATTTATATTTTTATATTTAAATTTTTTAAATCAATTTTTAATTATATAATAATAAGATATTATTTACAATAAGATACTATTTATAATAAGATAAGAAATCATAGTAATCATAGTAATCATATTATTCATAATTTTAACCCTTATACTCAAAATAAATAAAATATTCTTCTGGAGTATAAAACCATTTTTTCTTATTTACTAATTTATTATCTTTAGATTTTAATAAATATTCCATATCATTACAAAATGCAACTCTGGTATTATGTTTAATATTTTTTATAAAATTAGGGTCTAATTTAAATAATAGTTTTTTAATAGTTGATGTTGGCATTGTATTACAAGAAATACCTTTAACAGATTTTTTTTCACCTTTTTCATCAAAATCAACATTTTTAAAGACTACATTATTTTTCTCATATTTTAAAAATCCATAGACATTATTGTTTGGTGTTTTATTTAATATATTATATTTATATTCTATTACTTTTTTTAAATTACCACTATTTTCTTCAAACATTTTTGTTGATGTATCATAAAACCATAATTCTAAATTATTATTATGTTGTATCATAAAACCATAGATATTTTTTCTAAAATCGTTATTGTCTTTTTGGTTTGGATTAATATTTTTATTATAAATAATATAATTATTTAAAATAGGTTCTAGTTTCTTTTCATTTACAGATAAATTAATATTATTTATAATTTTGTTTAATAATTCTTTTATAGCAGTTTTCTTTAACAAATAATTTAATTTATGAAATACATTTTCTATAATATCTTGTAAATTTACTTTAATATTAAACTTATATTCTCTAGAATATAATCCTAATCCATATAAGATTTGTTCTGAAGTATCAATAATATTTTTATTAATAATTTCATTATAATTATAATCTGTTTTTTCTAATAACATTTTTTTATCTTTATTTAAATAATTAATATACGGTATTAAATTAATATCGGTAATTAAATTAATAGATGGTTTAGTTTCTTGTTTTTCAATAGACATATTTGGTATAATATTACCCATAGGTATAAATCTTAAATTTTGTCCTGAAATAACTATAGAACCAGTTCTATTAAATTTATCAACAATAATAGTATTTGAATTTATTATATCTTGAACTGCTTTATAAAATGCTTCATTGAAAAGTACATTATAATTTTCATTTTTTATTAATAAATGAAGTCTAGAAGAAGTATCATTATTTAAATTGTTAGCATTATTATAGTTACTACTCTTTTTTGTCGTTTTTATCTTTTTTATCTTTTTTATCTTTTGTGTCATTTGTGTTTTTAATATTAGTTTTTTACTTTTTTTATCTTTATTTTTACTATTTCCAACATCATTTTTATTAAGTAATAATTTAATATTATCAATACCATTTATAAAATTATATAAATATAATTTCAAATTATTTATATTAACATTAAAATAAGTTTTCATTAAATGTTCAATACATTTTTTCAATTCACTAATATCTTTTTCAATCATAAAATCCATAATTGGCAATTTAGTATCAATTGTATTATTTTTTACTTTAGTTTGGGTCTTTTGGCTTTTTTTTGATTTTTGTGAATGACCATAATTAGAACACTTATAATTACATTCTTTCATATAAAAACAATTACGTGTATAAGGTTTATCTGCTAATAATACTTTAATTTTTTTATTATTTGATGTAATTAACGGTATTTCTTTATTATATGTTTCTTCATCATAAATATTATTTTCTCTATTTAAATAACAATCAAAAGAATTTTCTTTTAATATTTTTTCTATTGCTCCAGAATGAATTGCTTTTTGTTCTGCGTATTTATATATCGTAAGGTCAAATGTTTCCTTATTTTTTAATGTTGAAGCATATTTATATATTGTAACATTGCGTTCTTGTGGTGGTAAAGACATATGACTATTTGTTCTTACAACTCTACCTATACTTTGTTCTATTAAATTCATATTGTGCCAAGGGTCTAATATATGTGCTTCTCTATAACCAAATAAGTTAATTCCTTCGCTTGCTTTTGCTGTAGCAATAAATACTTTTACATTTTTGTCATTAACCATAGAATTTTTTTTATTAAGATAGTCTTCAGCATATTGAGATAATGATTTATCTCCAGAATAAATAATATAGTCTCCTCTAGATTGATTTGTTTCTTTATATTTATTCTCTAATAAAGGGCTAGCATTATTATAGCGTTTAAATCCATTCATTTCAAGAGCAAAAGCAAGTGGAATTACACCTGAAGCAATATAACGTGTATATATAAATACTGGACCATTACTATTTATTATTCTTTCTAATATAGTAGCAATTTTAACTCCCCAATTATTCAATTCTGGTAATTTAAATCTTTTACCATAGTCTGTATTTTTAAATTTATAAGTAATTTTATTTTGTTGTTTTGTTGCTATTTGTTCTAATCCAGAATTACCTGATAATAAATTAATATTATCATTTGCTTCATCTAGAGATTGATAAATAAAATTACTAATTTGCATTTCTGTATTATAGGCTGTTGATTGAGATATAATTACTTTATTATTATTTAGTTTATCAAGTTTAGTATTATTAAGTTTAGTATTATTAAGTTTAGTATCCTCTAGAGCATCAGAATTTAAACTATCAGTATCAAGTTTATCCAACACATCATCATTATAGTTTATTCTTTTAGTATTATCAATAAAATAATTAATTAGTTTTAATTGTTCTCCTTGAAAAGGACAATTTACTAGTTCTAAATAGTTGATTTTATTATTTTCATCTAATGTTTTACCATTAAGATCTTTTGATGGATAGTTAGATAAATTTAACATTTGTTTTGGGATATTATAGATTGCCGATAATTTTATAGGAAAAGTATTAGGATTATTACCTCTCATATAAGAAATATAACCTCTAATATTAGTTTCTAATAATGCTTTTCCATTTGCTTTTAATTTACCATCATTGTGAAAAATATCATTTTCATTTAAAGTTGGTCTTTTATCATTTAATAAAAGATAATTTATAATACTGACAATGCCTTGAGGTTTATCATAAATAGGCGTTCCACTTAATAAAATAAGTCTTACATTTTTAGAGTATTTTAATACCATATTTAAAACTGGTGGGAATTTTTTTTCTTTCTCTGTTTCTCTAATATTATGAACTTCATCAATAATAATAACTGAATTATTAAAATTTGTTTCAATGATAGATTTTTTCTTTTTTTCTTTTTCATTTTCATTAGTAATATGTTTGGTTTTTAATTCGATTTCTCTATTTATAGTATTTACCCAAGTCTCGGGACCATTAAATGTATATGTTTTTTTTATTTCTTTATTTATTTTATTTTTTAACATAGTACAACTTTGTTCATCATTTTTCATACAATTTTCAACTATAGTTTTACTTTTCATATCTTTATTTTTTATGATATCAACGTATGTAGAACCAACACAGGTATTATTAATAGTATTATTTTTTACATCATCAATATTAAATAATTCTCTTTCAATTTCATTTGGTTTAATAACATATATTTTAGTATTTGAATTAGACACAATAGATTTTAAATTTTCAGCAATAGTAAGAGCAGTACAACTTTTACCAACACCCATTTCATGATAGATTAATAAACTTCTATAAGGTGTATAAGGACTTATAAATGTTCTTAATAATTTTTGTATTGGTTTTAATATAAAAATTTCATCTTTCTTTTTAGTTTTTTTTTTAATAATTTCATTTGATTCATATAAATCATAAAGTTTATCTAATTTTTCATTATTATGTGAAAGTTTATAATTTTTAAAAATAGTATGATTAGTTATTTCATAAGTAAAATTAGGGTCTAGTAATGATGGAAAATAGGTAGAATAAATATGTTTTTTTAATTTATCCTTTGATTTTTTAATTATTTTTGATTTTTTAATTATTTTTGATTTTTTAATTATTTTTGATTTATCTGTAATTTTCGATTTCTTTTTTACTGTTATAAGTTTCTTTTTAGGAGGCATTTGATGATTTATATTGTTATTTATATTATAATTTATACTATTTATATTGTTAATTATACTATTTATATTGTTAATTATACTATCTATATTATTAATATATATTATTTTAATTAACAAAAAAATAAAAATGAAATATAATTTATTAAAATTAACAAGTATAAATTAACGAACACAAAAAAATTTTTTCATATTTTGAGGTGAAATATCATATTTAAATGTAATAGGATTACCTAATGAACTTTCAATAAAACCTGAAGGCTTACAATAAGGCGAAGGACTACCATATTCATCTACAGGGCAAGTATTTACATTTAATTTTATAAGAGCATTTTCACAATCTCCGCATTTAGCAGTTCTATTGTGAAATTTTAAATAATCCTCTTTAAATTTAGGATTTACATCATTTAATGTCATAGAACAAGTAAAATAATTAAAATTTTCTTTTATATCTGTTTTGTCTAGAAAAAATACTATTAAACTAATAATACTACTAATTAGTATTAAAGTGATTATAATATTAAAAAAAGTAAAGTAGTTCATTATAATAGTTTAGTTATAATTTATATATATATTATTAAATCTATAAAATATTAAATATTAAATATTAAATATTAAATATTAAATATTAAATATTAAATATAAAATTCTTTCTTTAAATTCATATTTTTACAAATTAATTAATAAAAGTTTAAAAATAAATTATATAATATAAAATATGTAATTTAAAGAAAAGTAAAATATTAATCATTTTACATAGTTATAAAAATTGAAATTAATTAAATAAAGTTATTTTGTTTAATTTATTTTAAACAATAACTCATTTTAAACAATAACTCATTTTAAACAATAACTTATTTTAAAAATTAATCTAAACTATAGAAGTTTATTTTAATATTTAATACTATGTCAAAAACTAAAATAAACAATGAAACTAAACAAGATGTAAAGGGATTTAAAAATAAATATACAATTGATGATATATTAGGAACCTATAATCAAGATGATAATCAAAATGATAAAAAAGATAATACTCAAGTTAATAAATTAAAAAAACAAAATGAAATGAATAATCAACCTAAAAAGGATATTACATTAAGTAGTAAAAGTAATAATGAAAAGGATGAAAAGAATACAAATATTACACATATTACACATATTACACCTATTAATACATTAATAGAAACATCAAATGAAACAACAAATACAAATACGAATATTGACCATCTTTTAAATAATGAAACATTTAATTTTGAAAATAAACAACAAAAATCAATGTTCTTTGTTGATTATAAATCAATAGATATTCTATTATCTACGTTAAAATCTAAATGTAATTTTACAGTTCCAAAAGAAATTGTGGATGAACATATAATGACACATATACCAACGATTATTAAAGAATATACATCTAATCTTAAAAAAAGATGTAAAAAAGTGATTAATACAGAATATATATGCTTAGGACGAAAATTAGATAATAAACAATGCACTAGAAAAAAACATAATGGAACTGAATTTTGTAAAAGCCATTTAATTAAATTATCCAATGGAAGAATTGATGAACCTACACCAACAGTTGTTCATAATAAAAGAGGACGTAAAAGGAAAGTTGAATTTGACCCGCGACAATATGATAATGCCTATATTACTCTTTGGGAAGATATTATTAATGGAGAAAAAGTATTATTAGATAGTAATAATAATATTTATACTTATGATTTAAAAGCACCTAAATTTATAGGTAAAAAAACTATTAATACTAAAATTGATTTATTACTTATTAATAAACAAAAAGAAGAACAAAGTGAATTATAACTAACTATGTCTTTAACTAAAAAACATACAAAACATACAAAACATAAAATTACTATTCCTAATGATTTTAATTCATTAAAAACTGAACTTGAATTATTATTAAATAAAAATGATAAAATTATTAATATATATTTAGAACATACTGTTTATACATCTGCGATTTCTGATACAAATAAAGTAAAATTAAAAGAGATTTATGAAAAAAATCATAAACTTATTCTAGATACATTTACATAGTATTTTATTTATTTATTTTAATTATTTATTTATTTATTTATTTATTTATTTTTTAATTTATTTATTTTTTAATTTTTTATAGTTTTACCATATAAATAAGTTTCTACCTATAATAATAGATATACAAATAATTATAGTTTAATATAAATATGATTGACGAAAACTTATTATTTATTATTTTATTAACTCTAGTGATAGTATTTATTGCTAATAAAAGCCCACGTTTTGTAATTACATTTATATTAATTGTAATTATTTATTTTTTTTATAAACGTCATTTTGTTAATCCTAAAGAATTTATGACATTTATAAAGAAACAAATTAATGAAGCCTTTCAACCTTGTAATAATAGTAATATGGCTTATTGTGATAATGAAAGTAGTTCTAGCAACACTACATTTTTACCTGATATAATGAGAAGTAGTGATTTATCTATGACGAGTAATATTAATAACTCATCCGTTGTTAAATTAAAAAAAGAAGATTTTTTAATAGATAAAAGATTAAAATTAGGTAAAGAAGAAATAACTATAGAAGAAATAATTAGAACTGTTCCATTATTAATAAATTATAAAACATATCTAGAAACACTCATACAATTTGTAATCAATATAAAAACAGATGACAGTATTCAAAAAGAATTTTTAGGTAAAAAAATACGTAATACAATGTCCAAAGTATTTTATAATGCTTATAATACTGTTAGTAATAAAAAATATCCTATTTATTCTTATAATAAACTCTTATACTCACAAAGAGAAGTAAATAATACATTAAATATATTTACATTTTTAGGATTAAATGACTATGAAAATAATAAACTATTAGAATTACAAAAAGAATTTAAAACAATGAATGAAATATTAAATGAATATATTGTTGAAAAAGTAAATGATATTACACCAAATAATTATGATATTACAACTAGTTTTCTACCTCGTAAAAATGAACCCGAACCTGCTGGTATTAATTATTTAAATGATACGGATTACACTAATTATACAGATTTGTAATGGATTTGTAATGGATTTAATATTTATTTGTAATGGATTTATAATAAAATTATATTACATTATAAATAATTAACTTTAATTATATCTAGAGAATAGTAATTTTAAAAATTGATTTATAAATATAAATTAATTTAAATATAAAAATAATAATATAAATATTAAATAAGTATTATATAATAGTAAATAACTAATAATATAATATTAAATTGTATTTTTAATAATAAAAAATGATACCTTATGTAAGATGTTGTACTTGTGGTAAAGTATTAAGTAATAAAAATGAATATTATAAAAAAGAATATATCCGTAAAAAACAAGCACTTAATAGTAAAGAAGACCCTTTAATTATTGATATTAGTAGCGATGAAGTAAAAAAAACAATAGCAGGTGAGATTATGGATGAATTGGGACTTATTCGTTTATGTTGTCGTAAATCCTTTTTTACAGCAATTGATATTGTTAATGAAATTTAAAAAGTTTACACCCTTGAAGATTTAAAATGGGACAATATTTATATATTACTTATATATTAATTTTTAAATTTTTTATATTTAATCATTATGATGAAAATAGTAATCCAGACATACCATTTTGTATTCTTAAAATATTATAATTAATACTATAAACATTAATAATACCACTAGGTATTGAAGCACTACAATCTAAATTTAATGTAATATTATCTAATTTACTAAAATTACACGTTCCACTAGGTTGTGTATCTTCAGGATTGAGTGCGAAGGAATACATATAAATATAGTCGTTTGTTCCTGATGAATGATGTTTATAAGGTTGATATAATCTAAAAAATGTTTCGGCTAATTTTTCAAATCTGTCATTACCATTAAAACGTAAATTCATTTCATTAAATGGAGCAACAATAAGTTCATTTGACGTTCCATAATTTGTAACATTAGCATAATTATTATAATCATTATTAGATGTAGCAACATCTGTTCTATATGTCCAGTATAATTCTTTAATATTATGATTAAAAAATAATCTTACATTTGCATTAATAAGGTTTTGTGCTAGTTGAAATCCGTTTAAACTTTGAAATTGTTCTATTAAATATTCGTGATTTTTTTCTTTCGCAAATTTTGTTCTTTCAAACACATCTAAATAAATAAAATTACATATTAAATTGGCTTTTGTAATTGATGGTGTGCTATCTGGAGTTAAACCATTAGAAAGTTTATACCAACATTTATCAAAAGGTTTAAATTGAAAGACTAATTTAATATCTGTATATTGCATTGATATAAGTGGTAATGCTTTTTCAATACTACGACAAAACCAAAATGGAATTGGTATTAATAATTTTAATGCTTCTGTTTGTGTATTATTATTAAAGGTACTATATTTACCAATCATATCATATAAAGGTTGCTTTTTACCTGATGGTGTTGTTATATCCATAAATATATCTAGTAAATCACCTGAAATTCTATCTATTGGCTCACCACCAAATTGTAATTCTACCCAGTCTATAATAAAACAACCAATATTATTAGTCCAACTTACATATGTTTTTAATGCTGGTAATTCTAATTCTAACATAATATCACTAAGTAAATCGGCTTTTTTATCAATAATACATGTTACTCTTTTACCAAAATCTGGCGATTCAGTAAAAATTTGTTTAATTGGTTCAATCGCAAAATTAGTATGCCTTTTATAGACTGATTTAAAAAATGAAAATTGAGGATTTCCTATAATATATGTATCTTGATTTCCACGAGCAATAAGTTCAACTAAAGTTCCTGCCCCCATTTTTTATTAGTATTTTTATTATTATTATTATTATTATTTAAATTATAGATATATATTTAAATTATAGTTAAATATATATTATTTATTGTTAAATATATATTTTATTTATATTTTTATTATAATTTATATTTTTATATTTCTTTATTTATACTTTTTCTTATTATTTTCTTTCATTATTTTCTTTCATTATTTAATTATAATTTATCTTTAATTATCGTTAATTATTTTTTAATTATAATTAATTAAATCTTCCTTTTTGATATGTTTTTGATATATTAATATGTCTTGTATAGAAATATAATGGTCTTCTATACACATAGCATGTTCTTCTGGATTTAATAAATATAATTTACAGAATTCAGGTGTTACTTTTTGTGTAACTAATAGTTTTCGCAAAGATAATCTATCTATATTATATTCTAATGTTTCAATATCATATTTGTGATACATTAATTGATAATTTTCAATAAATTCTAATTTGTTTTCCATTTTTTATAATAATATAAATATTCTTTATTTAAAAAAATAGTATAAATAGTATTATATGATTATAAATAGTATTATATTTATATTATTATAAATAAAAAATTTAAATTTAAAATGAAACATAAAAATACATATTGGCTAGAGAAATATAGACCAAAGAAATTAACAGATTATTATATTTCTAAAACACAATTAAATGTTGTTAAAGAGTGGATTAAAGACTTAATTGAAAATAATGATGATGCTAAACCATTTCTTATTTTACACGGAACGCCAGGAATTGGTAAAACAACTCTAGCATATTTAATTTTAGAGCATTATAATTATGAAATAATAGAATGTAATGCGAGTGATACCAGAACTAAAAAAACAATTCACGAAACATTAGGTCAAATTAGTAAAGTATCTGTATGTATTGATGATAATGATAAATTTAAAAAAACAGCAATTGTAATGGATGAAATTGATGGATTAAATGGTTCTAGTGAATTCAATTCAATTCAAGAAATAATAGATATTATAACAAAAGATAAAGATAATAAAAAACAAATTAATTTATGTCCTGTTATTTGTACCTGTAATTCTATTAAACATAAAAAACTACAATTATTAATGAAATATAGTGTTGTATTAAATATTAATAAACCATCAACTAAAGATTGTTTAAAATTAATTAATAAAATTGCTACAGAAGAAAATTTTACAATTAATGATACAATAAAAGATAATATTATAAATAATGCTTGTGGTGATTATAGACAAATTATTTTATTATTAAATAAGTATTATTTATCATTAAATAATAATAACCAAATAGATAATAATGAACAAATAGATAATAATGAACAAATAGATAATAATGAACAAAATAATAAAAAACTAATTGAAAATAGCAAAGATAAAACTAGTGATGATGAATATAGCGAAGATAAAAATAATAACTTAATTAAACGTATTAATCATACATATATTACACCTCTAGAAAAAATAAATTATATATTAACAAATTCAGTATCAACAGAAATTATTGATAGTATATGTTCAGAAGACGCAGGTATATATTTTATGAATTTATATATTAATACAATACCTATTATTTATGAATTACAAATTAAAACACATAGTCATAAATCTAAGGAAGACTTAATTTTGTATTATAAAAAAATATATACAATTTATGAATTATTAAAAAATGCCGATTTACTTAATAATAAAATTTTTATAGATAAACATTGGGAATTATTGGATTATTTTCAAACAATAGGAATAGTTCAACCTCTTCAACTATTACATAATATGAATATTAAAACTATATCTACAACTAAATATTTACTTTCAAAATTTACTTTACAACATCATTCACAATATAATTTTATGAGACAAGAACAATCCATTATAAGAAAAAAAATAAATGCTGACTATACATTATCATTCGAATTTGATTTATTTAGTATTTATTATTATATAAAACGTTTTAAGTATAATAATAGTAAACATATTGAAAATGTAAATCTTATTAAAAAAAAAAGAAAAACTATAGATAATAGTGACAGTAAATATGTAATACATCGGTTTTATAGTAAAATCATTGAAAAAATAGATGAATTATTACAATAGTTTATAAACTATTAATATTAAAGTTATCTACTTCATCTGATAATTCTTCTATTACAAAATTTGTATTTTTAGTATTATTTACGGATTGTTTTGTTGGTGGTTTAGTAAAAACTTCTGTTAATTCATTTAGACTTTCAAATTCTTCTATATTTTCAAATTCGTCTTCTTCATTTTCTTCTTCTTCTTGTCTTCTTATTTCTTCTTTTAATTCTTCTATATTTAACCCATTTAACTCTGGATAATATATATTTTTAACTTTATTATTATTTATTTCAAACGATAATTTATGAGTTTTAGATTTTTTTTTATTTTTATAAATAGTATTATTACTACTATTATTACTACTACTACTAGTATTACTACTAATACTACTATTATTATTACTACTACTACTATTTTTATGAATAGAAGAAACACAATGTGTTCTTTTTTTATTTTTAAAAAAATTAGGATTATTTTCACGAATTGTATTTATTTGTAATCTCATTTTATCTGATAATTTTTTACTAATATAAGTTGTTTTACCATTATTACATTTTTCTAGTATATCTGGTTTAGTTAATCCACCTATTGTTTTTTGTGCTTGAGATTTATAAACTTCTTCTCTTGTTCCTATTATTTTAATTGTATTCATTATATAAAATTAATTAAATATAAATGTTAATTCTTATAAATATAAAGTTTATTTCTTACAAATATAAAATAAATAACAAAATATAAAAAAACGAATTAAAAAACACCAATTTAATAATAAATTAATCTTCCAATAATGCTTCAGCAGTGCTTAAATTATTTTGAATTTTTTCTGTTTTAGATTTTGCTTTTTCATTTACAATTTTAACATTATATATTTCTTTCATAATCGATTTTTTACTAATAGCCTCCATAATTTTAGCAAATACATCTTCATCATTTTTAAGTTCATCATAAATAGCCTCTGTAACAGATACTTTATTAAAACCAACAGATTTTGTAGATACTGTAGATACTAATTTTTTACCTTGATATGATCCATTTAAATTAACATTATTAATTTTATTGTCTTGTAAATAAGAACTTAATGACAGTCCTAGTTCTTTTTTTTTTTGATTACGTTGTTTAAGAGCAGTTAATAATACTTTAACCTCTTCTTCTATTTCTAAATATTGATGTAATGCTGTATTAAAACCATCAACATCAGCGGGTGTTTGTTTTTCTTCATTGTTTTCATTTTTAGTTCCAGTAATATTAAGTTTTTGCAAACTAGTTTCAATTAAATTATCTATATGTTGTTCAACATTTAAAGTATTCTCTTCTGCCATTTTTATATGATTATTTATAATTATATATTTTTTTATATTATAAATTTATACGATTTATAATTTATAAAGAATTATAGTTAAAGATTTATAAATTACAAAAAATTATAATTAAATATTTATAATTTATAAAAATTAAAATTGATTTTATTTTAATATTATTTTAATTTACATAACTAAATGAATAGTATAAATTAATTTTTATATTATAAAATATGAATAATAAATATATTAAAACAACAAAACATAATTTAAAAGACGAACTTTTAATTAAATTAAGAAATGAATATATTTATTTATTATCAAAAGATTTTTTAAATAATAAAATAATACCATATGAATACATAGATAAAAACTTGTATCTAGACTACTTTAATAAAAATAAAGAAAAAATTAGTTCTAAAGATGAATTTATTATTACTGATGAAATGAGATTTAATTTTATTAATCAACTCTTAATTAAAGAAGCAAAAAAAGGAACAGCAAAATTAATTGTAAATTTATAAAGTTATAAAAAATATAAAAATATAAACATATAAAATATTGATTTTAAACAAATATAAAAATAAAATTCTTTACTATTATATAAACTAAACTATCGAATTTATTAATTTATTAATATAAAAATGAATAGTGAAGATAAAAAAAGATTTGAACGCTATAGAAAAGGTTATATTGAACCTAATGACGAAGATAATACTACTAATTCTAATACATTAGGAAATATTAATTCTATAACTATTAATAAAGATAATTTAATTACATCAATTATTGATAAAACTAAAACTGTAAAAGATAAAAAATAACAAACAAATCTAAAACTATAATTTTCTAATACACATAAGTTTCTAATACACATAATTTTCTAATATATTTTTCTTTTTATTTTTCTTTTTAAAATTAAAAATACTTTTCTTTACTTTATGTGTATATACTTCATCTTTTATATTTATTTTATATTTACCTTTCTTTAAAGAAATTAATAAATCTATAGCAATAGGAACTGTATCTAGAGATAATTTTAATGGTTCTATTTTATCAGCATCTATTTCCATTATAAATTGTAATCTATCTTTAATAAAACTATTAATTGATTGTATTACTATAAGTTTTTTTTCTAATCCAGATAAATAAATATATTTATCTACTAATATCATTAAAATATGTGTAAGTGTTGTTATATTTGCTAACATTTTTTCAATACAATAATGTTTTTTTACTACAATTGTTGTCAATTTATCAATTAATGAATGAATAATTTGACCTGATTTTGCTAAAATAATATCATCATCATAAACAGTATTTTGTTTAATAGTATTATTACTATCTATTTTTTTTGTGCAATTAATTATTAAATCAATAAGATTACTCATTGTATTTATAAATAAATGTTTATCAAATTCAATTAATTCTAAATCTAATGAAATAATACGATTTAATGATTTAGTTACAATATTTTTTTTATTTTTACTATTTTTTAACTCTTTATAATTTTCAATAATTTCAATGGCTTTACATATTATAACAATATAATTTGTTCTATTTATAGTCATATATCTTACGTAATCTTGTAATTTATTATAGACATAATCAATTTCTTCTATACCATCAACCTGTGTTTGACTTTTTGTTGCTCTAATATGCTTAATTGGCTTAGTATAATTAGTCGTTGGAGATTTTACATTTTGTGTATAACTATATTCTGATTCTGAAATGTTAGAATTTTCAGAAGGTAATACTAATGAATTACTAAATCTATCTATTGTTTTTATCTCATTTAAACTCATATTTTGAAATCTAACTACATTATGGGTTTCTATGCCATTATCACTATTATTATCACTATTATTATCACTATTATTACTATTATTATCACTATCACTATTATTAATATTATTTAATCTATTAATATAAGTTTTAAATTCACTATCATTTATTGTATTTTCTAAAGTTTTATTTATTTTAGGTAATTTGTTAATAGTATTTTCTACTGTAGTTTGTACTTGTTCCTGTGTTTCAACAATAATATTTTCTACTGTATTTTCTACAGTATTTTGTAATTGTTCTTGTATTTCAACAATAATATTTTCTACTGTATTTTGTAATTGTTCTTGTGCTTCATCAATAGTATTTTCTACTGTATTTTCTACTTGTTCTTGTGCTTCTTGTATAGTATTTTCTACAGTATTTTGTACATGTTCTTGTATTTCAACAATAGTATTTTCTACAGAACTATTAAAAATATTATTCAATAATTCAATTTCATTATTATCAATATTCATTTTAATAATACTAAATTATATTAATATTATAATTATATATTGAAAAAATAAAAAATAAAAAAAAAATTTTAAATAAAATACTAAATTTAATAGTTTAAGAATAATATAATTTTAATTTATTGAATTAATGAAATATCTAAATTTTTATCTTTAGTATTATCAAATAGTCGCCAATATAATTTAGAGGCAGTTTGTTCAACTAAATATTGTTCTATAAAATTTTTTGTAATAGGAACATTATTAGATTTATACAATGTATGAAGATCTCCACACATTGGTTTTAATGAAAAAGGAATATTTTTCTTCTCAAATGTTTTTTTAACAAAAGAATAATGATATACTTTAAATAATTTAATTGCGTAATTATTAACTAAACTATAAAACCACATAAATATTTGTTTATAACTTGTTAATGTAAATTGTAAAGGTAAAGGTTGTGTAGTTGTAGTTATAGTTCTATTTTCGATATCAAACTCTTTTAAAAATTTTTGAACATTTTTTTGTTTAATTAATCTAATATAAAGGTAAAATAAATTTTTAATATTACATTGTTCTAGATTAATAGGTTTATTACCTTTTAATTCACATAAATCTTTATATTTTTTATTCGCAATTTTAGTTCTTTCACCATTTTTACCATAAATAATATACCCGTGAAAGAATTTAGATTTATTATCAACAATATATTCTAATTGCTCTAAACTAAATGTATTTACATCAATTTCTTTATCTTTCTTCACATCACTAGATTTATCCTCTTTATCATTAGTTGATTTTTCACTAGTTGATTTTTCACTAGTTGATTTTTCACTAGTTGATTTTTCAAAATATTTAATAAGTTTAGGTAATTGTAAATTAATTTTAATATTATTGTCATATAATTGTTGCTTAAAATCCTTAACTTTAATTTGTGTCACCATAGTATGACCTAATACTTCAAAATGTTTTTTAATATCATTTTCATTTTCAAGCGAATATGTAATAGTTGTAATTTTTTCAAATTCTTGATTGGATTGTTCTTCATTCTTAAATTTAAAAACACCACATAAAATATTACTATTACGTTTAATAGTTGAAATAATAGTATTATCAGGATGTTCAATATTAAATACAAGAACCGTATCTTTTATATATTCTTCTGGTATTTTATTTAAATCTATTTTATTTACCATATTGTTTTCTAAAAACATTTGTAAAAATGATTTATAACTATTAAAATGACCTGTGCCTAAAATTTTACGTGTAGAATAAATAAATTGATTGACAAATTTAATTTCTACTGGTTTTTCAATATTTAAAGAGTTTTCTAATAAAGTAGTGTCTTCAGTTTCAGTTTCAGTTTCAGTTTCAGTTTTAGGTTTAGGTTCATCATTATCATCTTCATCTTCACTATCATCACACTCTACAAATGTAAAATTATATTTACTTAAACTTGGATTATAAGTCATCATAGTTCCTTCTGAAAAATAATACATATCATATTTATTAGTTTTATCATCAGTTGGTTTATCATCAGTTGTTTTATTCTCTTTTTTCATATAATTTGTTGAAGCATCTGCTTTGTTAATAGAATACGTATTACAAAAATCATTTAATTTAACTGCTTTGGGAATACCAAGTGAAATAATACGCATACATTTTAAATCAAGCAACATATGACGACATAACATAGTAATAGGTTCTGTATTTTTATAGCCTTTCGCAGTTTTAGAATAATATAATAAAGCAATATGGTCATTAGCCATACGACGTTTTACACCATAATGATAATATAATTTATAGAGAAAGTATTGATGAAAAGGCTGTAATGGTTTTACAGTTTTTTCATCTTGTAAATCGTTTACATTTTTTTCATTTAATTTTTTATGTTCAATATAAATATCAGCCATAAATTCATAAAATTTTTTAACTAAACAGTTATTAACATAATTAAATGTTGAACCTTCATCATTATTAATAGATAAAGTTTCTAAAGGGGTTTCAATAGTATCACTCATTTTTAATAATAAATAAAATAATATTAAATAATGAGTAAGAAATTATAAGAAAGAATAAGTAAAATAGAAATACTAAAAATACGATAGTTTAACTATAGTTATAATAAATTATTATAGTTTATTTTTAAATTCAATTTTTATATTTACAATATTATAAATAAAAAAACACTATTGAAATAGCAACAGTAATGTAAATACATTCAGCAATGCTTCTATTTTCTATAAAGTCTCTTAATGGTTTGTAATTTTTAGTTCTACATTTTTTATTTTCATCTTCTTGTAAATTACTTATAATTCTTTTCAATACAAAGAACATAACAAATATAAGTAGCATAATTATAAATACATAACTTGTGCCAATAACAGGAATATTATAAATAAATTTATTTATAGGTAGTATTATATTAATAAGACCAATCATTATTAATATACCACCAAATAATTTTCCATTAGAGATATATAAACTAGATGCCAAAGGACATTTTTTTTTACCTACTTCGGTAATAAATTGAGATACATATAAAAATGTAAGACTAAACACTACACTGAATAGTATTCTAGCAATTGTTATAAATTCAAACATTTTATTTTTTAGTTATTTAAATTAAACTAATATTATTAAACTAATATTATTTAACTAATATTTTTTAACTAAATTAAATTAATATTATAAATATAAAATAAAAAAATTAAAAAGTTAAAGTAAAAATAAGTGTATCCAGAAACAAACAACTAATTAATATATAATTAACTATATAAATATAAGTATATAACTAAAGAACTTAATTAATTCTTTTCAATTCACTCACAAAATGAGTATTGCTTTCTAATTCACTTTGTATTTTATTAAACACTTTAATAATTTGTTGGCATCCAGGTTTAATTATATCAGTAATTAAAGTTGGCATTTTTTCATTACTACTTCCGTGTAATGCTAGAATAATATGATTTTCTAATGGATGAGGACGTTTATAACCTATAAATTGTAATTTACGTTGTTCTTTAGGAATAGTATAATCAGCATATAATAAACATAAATGGGTTTGTAAAATATTTCCTAATGTATCATCTTCATCTTTAATTATAATATCATAACCACCATTTAATTGAGATGATGGATTAATTGTAATAACATCTTCATTATTATTAATTAAATTACTAACAAAATTATTAATTTTATCTTTAAGAATATCAATTGAACGATGAAATATAATCAAAGATGGAATAACACCAACTGTTTCAATCTTAAATGTAAATACATTTGGCTCATCTTTATTATTTGTATAAAAATAACGTGCTTTTTCAGTTAAATCAAAACGTCTAGTTAATTGTTCAGTTGTCATCGCCGATACATTAGTATCTTTAGCAATTTCAAGTTGTTTATCTATATAATTTTTAAGTCCTAATTTTGCTTTATCATTATCAACTGTATTTATATAAGCAGCACAAGATGTAGGACAAAAGTGCCCATTTTCTTTACTATTACTAATACACGCTTTACCTTCAATATGAAATCTCATTACATCATCTACTTTTTTAGTAAATACTTTACCCATTTCATCAACTACCTCTTGAGATAATGTTTTAGATGGCACAAAATATTTTGGACGCAATCTATCAATTAATATATAATCACCCGTAATTGGGTCAGGAGGAAAGAATTTCTTAACTTCTTCTTCTGGTAAAAATTTATTTGTTGAAATACGCTTTATCTTAAAATCTTCAGTTGTAATATCAATAATAGAATTTGTATCATTTACAACGTCAATAATAAATAAATAATCATCAACCTCAAATTTATCTGGTTTAGCAATATGTATAGGTATTAAAGATATACGATGAAGAACAAATTGATTATGTAAAGGTGTATCATTCGCAATTATATTAACTTGACTTGCTTCATAAGGTTCAGTTCGAAATCCAACTGTTTTAATATCTGAAATAATTGTTCGCCTAATCCCATTTGCCATAGATGTTTGAATATTTCCAACTTCAAATTCAACATAAAAGTTTTGTTTATCCCACGTTTTAGCATAAGGATAACGAATATTTGTAATATGGTCTGTTTTACTCATTTTTAAAACTTTTTATTTATAGTATTACTATTATTAATAGATACTAATTTTAAATTATAAAAATATTAAATTAATTATAAAATATGTAATTAATTATAAACTATGAAATTAATTATAAACTATGAAAACTAAATAAATTAAATCAATTTTTTTATATATACTTTTAAGTAATGTTATTATATACTTTTTATTTATTTTATTTTAATTATTTTAAATTTAAATGTGTATAATTTTTAATATTTCATTCTTTTTAACATAATAAAGAAGAATATAAATTTATTATTATAAATAAAATAAATTAATCAAACAAATAAATTAAATTAACTATTCATAATGTCTCAAGGTCATCAAAAAAATTATCTTTTTTATAGTAATCAATGCCAACATTCTAAACGTATTTTATTACAAATACAAAAAACATCCATTGTTAATAATTTTCAATTAGTTAATATTGATAATCCTCAAGTTCAATTACCTAATTTTGTTCAAGCAGTTCCAACATTGTATTTACCTGCTAAACGTCAAGTATTAACAGATTCTCATTTATTTCAATGGTTTGAAAATGAATTAGCACAAGAAAATGAAAACAATAATAAAGTGAAAATGGCTGACGTCACAGGCGATGATGGTATTTTACCTTTTCAAATGAGTGAAATGGGTAATGGATTAGCAGGAGCAGTCTATTCTTTTATAGAAGATGATAAAAATGATTTAATGAACCAAAACTACTCTTTTCTTCAAGATAGAGATATAAATAAAATGCCAGAATTTACTAAATTTGATGCTACTACTGGTACAGGAACAAGCAACGCACAAGCACAATCAGGTGGTAAAAAAACAGGTGGAACAACAAATACGGCTTATGACCAAATGATGAAAGCACGTGGTAATGATATGCAAAAACAAGGACCTCCTGATACACCAAATTTTAGTTCTCCATTTTAAGTTTTTGGTTAAGTTTTTTCTAAAAACTTAAAAACTTATGCGTATCAGTTTAACTTTTATTTTCTCTTTTTTAATTAAACTTAAAATTAAATTTATAATTTAATAATAATTAATAACTATTTAATATTTAATTAATACTTATTTATTTCAAAATGGATTATACTTATCTTGATTATTTCAATTATTATCTTAAGGAATACCTTAATGAACTTGTAAATACTTTTCCAGAAACAAGAGAACCTATTCTTTCCAACTACCGTCCTCTTTTAGAAACTCCAAATAATAAAAATGATATTTATGCGAAATGTTATTATACAAAGATTAATAATTTTTTAACACAAATTGCTACTAAAGATGAAACAATGTTTGAAACTTCAGGTAAAATATTTATAGAAGGTGTTGATTTATATTCTATTTGGAATCATACTGATGCTACTGCTGAAAATAGAAATGCCATTTGGAAGTATTTACAAATACTTATGATACTTGGACGTAAAATTATGCCTAACCACAAAGAAATTGTTGAGATGCTTAATAAAGTGTCTAATGGTGACGTCCATATCCCTGCTAAAGTAGAGCAAACCCTAGCCAGTGCTGATAAAGATGACGCCGACGAAACACCAAGTGTATTTGGATTAGGTGATATTGCTTCAAGCCTTGGTGGTCTTGGTAGTTTAGCAGGTGGTCTTGGTAATTTAGGTGAAGGTTTAGGAGATATTGGAAATCTTGTAAATGGAATGAAAGATATGTTTAGTAATCCTCAATTTACTGAAGCAATGAGTCAAATGGCACAACAAATGGCTCCTCAACCAAATAATACAGAAAACGCCGAAGACAATGAGGAAACTTCAACTACAACTAAAGGTGAAACTACTACAACTGAAGGAGAAACTACAACTGAAGATAAAAAAGAACAATCATCAACTCAACCTAATCAACCTCCATCTATGTTTAACAATCCCTTATTTTCTGACCTCGCCTCTGAAATAGGTAATACATTTGACTTTTCTGAAATGGAAAAAGATGGTAAGCCTCAAAATATTGGTGATGCTTTAGGTAAATTTATGTCTGGCAATAATCCTGCTAAATTAATGGAACTTGTTGGTAAATTTGGAGGTAAATTACAAAATGAAGTTAAAAGTGGTAATATAAATCCTGCCGATTTACTCAAACAAACAATGAGTGCTGCTGGAGGACAACAAAATCTTGAAAAAATGATGAAAAATCCTCAAGTTAAAAATAAAATGAACCAAATGAATTCTCAAAATACTACACGTGATAGACTTCGTGCTAAACTTGAAAAGAAAAATGCTGAAAAACAAAATTAATTATTTTTTATTTTTTATTTTTTATTTTTTATTTTTTATTTTAAATAATATATTTGTTAATTATAATATATAAAAAAATTATATAAATTAATATATAAAAAAAATTATATAAATATTACTATTTAATAAAATGATTTCACGTAAATATATTAAAAAGAGTAAAAAAAAATCTGCTGTTCGTAAATATATTAAAAAGAGTAGAAAAGGCTCTGCATCTCATAAAAAAAGTAATAAGTATTCCTCTTCTGTCAAATACATTAAAAATAAAAAAACTAAACATTTAAGTAAAATTATAAGTGGTGCTGGTGGTATTGATACTTCTTCTGTTAATGATAAGATTAATATGTTAATTAAACAATTAGAATTCGGAATGAACTCAGATAACATAATTCATATGTTAGAAATAAAAATAAATGTAACCAACGATGATTTACAAAATATAGATAATAAGGATATAAAAATAAAACTCGAAAATTTAATAAGTGATAGTAAAAAAAAGTTGATTGAAAACGGACAAGAAGAGTCACATATTTATAGAGAATTGAATGAATTATTTCCAGGTACTATTCATTCGGTTTAATAATATATTAAATATTTTTAAAATAAAAGACTATCAAGTGTTTCACTATTAGTATTATTAGTATTGTTATTATTTATACTATTTAAAGTATTATCTATATTATTAAAACTATTATTTAAATTATTATCTAAATTATTTAAAGTATTATCTAAATTATTTAAACTATCATCTCCTAAATTATTATTCAATGGTAAAAACTCAGTATTATTACCTATACTTTCATTAATATCACTAAAATTATAATTATTTTCAATGACATTAGCAAATGTAAGTTCTTCAGGTTTTAAAGATAATTTTTCATTATTAATTTCATTTTGATTTAATGTTTTCATTTTTTCTAATAATTCATATTCGATTGTTTTATCTAAATTATGTTGTGTTGTATTATTTTCTCCTAATTTATTTAATAGTAGTTCTATTGTCGTACATTTGTCTATTAATATTTGTTGATTTTCTTCTAGTTTAGTAATTCTTTTATTTAATGTATCATTTGATACTGTTGATGTTTTATCAATATGTTTTAAAGATTGATAAATATCTTTAATAAACGTAAAAATATTTAAATTATTTACAGATGACATTGTATGCTCTAGAATAAATAATAGTATTTTTATATATAAATAATAGTATATTATATATAAATAATAGTATATTTTATATATTTACTCTGGATACACTTTATATTTTAATAAATAAAATAAAATAAAAAATTAAACATTAAAGAAATAAAAAATTAAACAATAAATAAAAATTCACTCAATATATTTATTAGTAGAAATATCAGTAAAATGGTCAATCATTTTAGTGGCATTTTCTATAATAGTATCTAATTCGTTAATAGTTGTTTCATCAGTTTTATAAGTTAATTTTAAATTATTAATACCACATAAAGCACTATTCATTTTTTCTATAATAAGGGCATACTCTTTGACCACATTTGGTGGCATATTAATTTTTTTTTCTTTATTTTTAAGAATACACGTTTTAATATAAAGGGAATTATAATAACGTTCAATATTATCAAATAATTTACCAATAACTAAAATAGCATCATTACGACTAATATTATTATAGTATCTCCATAACCCTTGAAACATATAAGGTTCTTCAGGTGTTATAATATTATCAGGTGTTATATAAATTTTAAACCCATCTTCTATTTTAGATAAACCAAATAAATTAGTATAAAAATAATCGCAAATAGTGTCAGATGTTAAATCAATATCATTTAACATTTTTATTAATTAATTGTAGTTTTAGAATTTATTTTAATTTAATACTGTATTGATTATGTAAAATGAAATTAATAGTATATAAATATAATTATAAATATTCTTTTTAAATTATATTTATATTTTATCTTAAAATTATATTTATATTTTATCTTAAAATTATATTTATATTTTATCTTAAAATTATATTTATATTTTATATATTGTTTAATAAATATACTAAAATATTATATTAGAGTAATATAATAATTATATAAGAGTAATATAATAATTATATAAAGTAAATTAAAAATGTATATTTTTTATTTGACATTAATAATTCTAATATTTATTTTTTTCTGGCAAACAATTTATACAGTTATTAGTTCCTATTATTCTAATGCTTCTAAATCACAAAAAACCATTGTTGGTAATTTATGGTTTATTTGTTTATTAATAATTAACTTAAGTTTAGTTATATTTATTTATCTATTCTATTATTATACATCAATTGAGCCTGGTGAAGATGGTTTAGATGGTAATAGAGGGTTTAAAGGTTTAGATGGAGAACCTTGTTCTATTAAAGATGAAAATTGTAATAGAAAATATAATATGAATAATTAAGAAGTATTGTATTATAAAATAGAACAATAGAAATTTAATACTATAGAAAAAATAAAAATTTAATACTATAGAAAAATAGAAATTTAATAATATAATTTAAAAAAATATACTAAAGTTAAACATTACATCCAAAACATACATCATTGACAACTGATTTTTTAACTAAACCAGTTAAATCATAATTAGGACAAGAACTTAATATTTTATTTAAACTTTGTTCGTATTCAGTTTTATCAATTATTTTAGCATCATTTAATTTTTTATTATTAATTAATTTAGAAATAAGTTCTGTTTTTTCTTCATCAGATAAGTTTTCATCATCTTTTATTTTAATAAGAATAGCATTTAATACTTCAATGGGTATATTAATATTCGTTTGAATAGCATTTTTATCTTTTTGTAATCTTTTAGTAATACTATCAATATTGTATTTTTGATTATCAACATAATCTTGTAATTTTTGCTTATTCATTTCTCTATTAACAATATTTGCTTTATCTATTGTGAGTTGCATATCTTGGGCTTTTTTACTTAATGTAGCAATTTTATTACTTTGACTTTGTAATTTAGATAAATAATATTCATCTTCTTCATTAGAAACTAAATTATGAGCAACATTAACATCTTGAGAACTCTTTTTATTCATAGCATAATAATCACGAATACATTCATCAGCCTTTTTTAGTTCTTCAACAGCACTACATTTTTTTACACAAGCAACTACTTTATAGACTTTACCCTCTGGTAATTGATTTTTATTAGTGCTAATAAATGTATTTGTGTATGGATTTAAATAAATTGCCCAATAATCATTGTTTTTAGAATATTCAAATATTTTATCAGAGGCATACCAAGGACGCATTTCTTTTAAACATTGTTCGGGAATACAACAAATTCCTCTACCTGCTTCAGCATTTGGTTTAATAACTTCATTGAGTTGTGTTTTAGTATTACAAAATACGTGCCCTAAAACTCTATATTTTGGTGGTGCTATAGGTTTATATATTTTTAATGGTAAATTTTGTATTTTATTATTTTCTAAATCTGATTGAAATGTAGAAAACTTTTTAATATTTAATGTAGTAGAAATTATTTTTGATTGATAATTATCATTATATAAAATATTATAATTTTTATCTGGCATATTAGATAAAATATTATTTTCAAAGTTAGTTAATACTATTTTATTTAAGTCTGTTTTAATTTTTTCTACTGTAAAATTTAAGAATGTTAAATAATAAGTTATGTTAGCATTTTTTAAAGTATCTAATATCAAATTTAATAAAGGTGTTGTTGAAGATGAAGATGAAGACATAGTTACTACATCTAAAATTTCTTTATAATAATTATTAATTTCAGGATTACTATGTATTGTAATTCTTTCAATAGAGTCATAACCATAAATAAAAGATTTAAATAGTTCTATTTTTTCAAAAACGGTATATAAATCTTCAATAGAACTACATAAATTTAATTCATTTAATAATTCAGTATTATTTGTATTAACGTCATAAATTGTTTTAATAGTTTGACATATATTTGATAAATAATTTACTATACTAATAACAGGAACTAAATCAAATAAATTATTTGTAAATGGTTTAATTTGAATATTAGCGTTTGTAAAAGTGTTAAATGCTGATGGTAAATTTGCTAATATATGAGATGTATTATTAACTTGTTTAGCATCAATTGTTTCTGGAATAGTTATAGTAGTAGTAGTAATACTACTACTAGTATTACTAGTATAACCACTTATACCAGCAGGTATTACTATTTCAGTATTACCTGTTATTGCTCTAGTAATATAATTATTATTTAATAATCCAGACACAGGGAATACATCGGAACCAATTTTTATTTTCATTTTAGAATCTGAAAAGATTTTACTAGATAAATTTGTTTGTAGTATATTTTTATTTTGTTGTATAATAGCATTCATATCAACAAATGTATTAGCACACGTTTTTATATTATCTTTAATACTATTTATTTTATTAACATCAGTAATCATAGTTTCATAATTAAAATATTTATCATTGACATATTCATCACCATAATCAATAATTAAATCATAATTTACAGGTGCTCTAACATCACTCGAACTTTTTTTAATAAGTAATGATTGTTGAGTTGAAGTGGGTAAACTATAATCTGAATTTTGACTAACTATATCACCTAATTTACAATAATCTTCACTATTAATAGTTAATGAGGGTTGATAAAAAGCAATAGATTTTTGTGTATCTTTAAAATCACCTTGTAAATTATATATTTTAGTAGTCCAGGGTTTTATAACAGAATTCGCGTTATGTGCTACTTCATTACTTTTATTTTTGGTTAATAAATCAATTGCGTTATTATTATTAATTTCAAACCCTTCAAAATTATTTTTATTAGCGTATATTCTTTTATATAAATAGCGTATTATCAAAATAATTATAATTATAATACATAAATTTCTTAAGAGTAAATAATTATTTTTATCCATTTTATTTTTTATTGTATATTATTTAATGTATATATATTTATTAAAGTATATATTATTACAAAATATTTTATTTAATATTTTTTATCTAATAAATTATTTTTTATCTAATAAATTATAATATATTTTATTTAAATAAATAAAATAATTTATAAAAAAGTATTCTTTCTTATAAAAAATATATATTTTTTTTATATAAAAATGAAAAAATGAAAAATAAAAAATGTAAAATAAAAAATGTAATAAATAAAATTAATTTTAATAAAATGTTAAAGTTTTATCATCGGGAACATAATTTTTATTATGTTTTAAAAAACTTATATTTTTATTTAAGATGTTGAATTTATTAGTTAATGTATCTAATTCTTCTTGTCTATCTATTATATTATAACGTATATTTTGTATTTTATTATTACTTTCTTTTAGCGCTTCTTGTAATGTTGTGTTTTCAGGATATGTTGGACACGGTTGTGTATTACAAGGCATAGTTTGTAAATCATTTTGTTTATGGTCACATTGAACACCTTCATATTGTGCTTCTGTAGTAATATCATAAAATTGTCGTAAAACTCCACCACCACATTCTCTAGAACATTCACCTAACTTTTCAAAATCACCAGCGCAATTTATAGGACAAGGGTCAGTATTACATTCTTTCTCTTCTTTATAACCATCTTGATGGGGACATTCTTCCCCTCCGTGTTGTGCTGTTTTTGTAATAGTATAAGTTCGTGCTTGACTTCCACCCCCACAACCTACAGAACAAGTTTCATACTCCCCAAAACTACCTTCACAATCAATAGGACAAGGGGTTAAATTACAAGATATAGAGCGTGTTGTAGTTGCAACTACAGGACATTCACTACCTCCATTTTCAGCAGACTGTGATATTTTATATTCTTGTTGTTGTGTTCCTGGACCACAATTTAAATTTGGATCATTAGCAACACATTCCCCTGAATTTTGATATTCACCAACACAATCTATAGGAGGACAATTTTGTGTATTACAATCTATTTCTTTTTCATAACTATCTTCATAAGGACAAGTTCCACCACCATATTGTGCTGACGTTGTTATTTGATAAATTTGTTTTTGTGTTCCAGTTCCACATTCTTTAGAACAATTACCTTCATTTACAAAACTTCCTACACAATCAATAGGCGATATTTTATATATTTTAACGTGTCCTGAATCCTGACTATTAACACCATCATTACCATATGCTCCAATCGCAACAATCGTTCCATCAGAACTTAATGAAACTGAATAACCACTATCATCATTTGCTGCTTCGCCATCAATATCTTGTCCTAACTGTGTCCAACTACTAGTATTTTCATCATATTGATATACTCTAACGTGTCCTGAATTAGAACCATTAACGCCATCATTACCATATGCTCCAATCGCAACAATCGTTCCATCAGAACTTAATGAAACTGAATAACCACTTTTATCATTTGCGTTTTCACCAAGAATAGAACTTCCTTTTTGTGTCCAACTATTTCCGATCAATTCAAAAATTCTAACGTGTCCTGAATTAGTACTATTAACGCCATCATTATCATATGCTCCAATCGCAACAATCTTTCCATCAGCACTTAATGAAACTGAATGACCACTATTATCATATGCTGCTTCTCCATCAATCTCTTGTCCTAATAGTTCCCAACTAGTTCCGTCATATTTATATATTCTAACGTGCCCAGAATCATTACCATTGCCATCATTAAAAATTGCTCCAATTGCTAAAATTGTTCCATTAGAACTTAATGAAACTGAATAACCACTCTTATCTTGAGAACTTTCTCCATCAATATCATCTCCTAATTTATTCCAACCAGTTGTCTCATTATATTCAAAAATTCTAACGTGTCCTGAATTAGAACCATTACCATCATTAAAAATTGCTCCAATTGCTAAAATTGTTCCATTAGAACTTAATGAAACTGAATAACCACTTTTATCATATTCTGCTTCTCCATCAATATCATCTCCTAATTTATTCCATTTTTTATCATTTTCATTATATTCAAATACTCTAACGTGTCCTGAATTAATACCATTACCATTATGATTACTAGTAGCCCCAATCGCAACAATCGTTCCATCAGAACTTAATGAAACTGAATGACCACTATAATTAAAATCTGCTTCTCCATCAATATCTTGTCCTAACTGTGTCCAACTACTAGTATTTTCATCATATTGATATACTCTAACGTGTCCTGACTTAGAACCATTAACGCCCTCATTATAATATGCCCCAATTGCAACAATAGTTCCATCACCATTTAATGAAACTGACTTACCACTACGATCATTTGCTTTTTCACCATCAATATCTTGTCCTAATTGTTCCCATTTAGGTATAGTAATAGGTGTTGTTGTTGTAAAAAACCCTTCATAATTATTTTTACTATAAAAATAATATATACCTATACAAATTATTATTAATATAAGTATTATTATTATTTCTTTTTTATATTTATTTATAAAATTATAAATTTGTTTCATTTTTTTTTTACTTTTTATTATTATACTATATAAAAATATATAAAAAATAGATAATAACTAAATTAAAAATATAAAAATTAAAAATAAAAACTTAAAATAATAAAATATTAAAAATTTAAACTAACTAAAAAAAAATTTAAACTAAATAAATTTATTGTGTAGCACATTCAACTTGCTGTTTTCCACCCATAGTTGGCATATGATTATCATCTTCATCATTAAATAACTCATCATCTTTAATATCATTCATTTGTTGTGGTTTAAATGTTTGACTACTACTTTGTTTTTCATTAAAATTCATCATTGTTTTATTTACTATATTAGTTTCAACAGTGCTTTCTAATTGTAAATCCGATACTTGTTTTTTAGGTATTGGTAATATTTTGACTAAATATTTAGAGCGTTCTTCTTCTAGTGAATCTGGAAATACAATATCAAAATTAATTATTAAATCTCCATTATTTACATCAGTTAAACTTGGCATACCTTCTTCTTTAACTAACATTTTTTGATTAGGTTTAATAATTTCATTATGTGTTATTTTAATTACTCTTCCATCTAAATGTTTAAAATAAAAAATAGTTTTTGTTAATGCTTCTAAAAGTGATATAGATTTTTTCATTATTAAATTATTACCTTCTCTTACAAATCCATTTTCTTCATTTTTACAATTTACAGATATAATTAAATCACCACTATCACTATAATCAGGCTCCCAATCAGCCTCATTTTTAAACGTTATTGTTGTTCCTGGAACAGAACCTGGTCTAATATAACAATCTAAATGTTTTTTTATTTTCATTATTTTACTACCATTACATTTTTTACAATAATTATTAGGGTCTATCATTTTACCTTTACCTTTACAATTTACACAATTTTGTATAGATTGTTGTATCATTGGTCCCATTTGCATCATTTTCATAACTTTACCTTGTCCATTACAGGTTTTACACGTTTTAACATATTCTTTACTAGAAGCACCACAACCTTGACATTTATCACAACATATATGTTTTTCTAAATCAATACCAATATTTTTACCATTATATACATCTGTTAATGATAAATTAATTGTTATTTTTTTATTAGGACTTTTTTGTTGTTGTTTAGATTGTGTATTCATATTCATACCTGGAAATCCACTCATTCCAGGAAAGCCACCCATACCACCCATACCTCCACCTCCACCATTAAACATAGATTGAAACATATCAAATGGATTAAATCCAGGAGGCATACCACCACCACCATTATCTTCTCCATCAATAACACCAAATTGGTCGTATCTTTTACGCTTATCAGGGTCTCCTAACGTAGAAAATGCTTTACCTACTTCTTGAAATTTTGACGTCGCATCAGGATTATTAGGATTACGGTCAGGATGATGTTTTAATGCTGCTTTTTTATAGGCTTTTTTAATTTCATCATCAGTAGCAGATTTTGATATCTCTAAAATAGTATATAGTTCATCTTTTTTACTCATTTTAAATTTAATTTAAATGATTTAATAAATAATTTTTATATATTTATTTTATAATTTTATATATTTAATTTATAATTATAAATATTTATTTTAGATTAAACATATTTATATATTTATGTTTAAATTTATATAATATTAAATAATTTTATATAATATTAAATAATTTTTTAATATTATCATATTCAATATCACATAAATTTTTTACAACATTTTTTAAATAATATAATTTTTGTTTTTTTTCTTTAGTTATAGTATTACTATTTACTAAATGTTGTTCTAGAATAAAATAAATATTTTTAAAATAACTTATTATTATTTCACTATTATTAATAATATAATCAGAACAAATTTTATAAATACTAAATGGTATAGGTTTATTAGTTATATTGTTTGTATTGTTTGTAATATCAATCATAAATGTATCTAGATATTCTTTTGTTTTTTTATTAATTTTTATTTTTTTATTTACATATTCAATGTAATTATGAGATATATTATTATTTTTTTCAATATTAGTATTATTTTCATTTTTATTATTATTATTATTAATATTTTCTATATAATTTATAAATACAGTGCTATCATATTTTTCTATACCTATTTTTCTAATTAATTTTAAAAATAATAAAATAAGAGTAGATGATTTTATATGTGTTATTGCGAGTTTATGTGGTTTTATAAATAAATTAAATACTTTTGGTTTATCTATATTATTATTACTATTATTATTAGTATTATTATTAGTATTATTATTATTATTAGTATTATATTTTTCTATAAAATGTAGCATTAAAAGACATTTTATATTTAAACATAATTCTGTTTTTACAACAAATTCTACTAAAATATTAATAATTAATTTTAATACATTTACATATTTTATTGTATCTATCATTTTTATAGGTTGATTATTTAGTCTATTTAGTTCATTTTGTTTATTTATTTCTATTCTTTGACTTATAATGATTTCACATAATTTAGCATCACTATATATATTAATTACATTAAGTATTACTTCTGTTGGTATAAATGATGTTTCTAGAAACTTTAATAACATAAAAGAAATATAAGATATATTAAAAATATTAATATTAATCATATCTTTTAAAATGTCATTAAATATTGTTGATGATTTTGATGTATCTAGAGTATTATTTGTATTTTCAATATCATCTATAAGTTCTATTTTTTTATTATAAATATAGTTATTCCATTTATTTATATCAAATAATGTTGTTTCCATTTCTATTTATTTTTATAATTTTATAATTTTATAATAATTATTATTATTATTATTATTTATATTATATACATTATTTATATTATATACATTATACTATAAAATAAAATCATAGAAAAAATCATATACATATAATAAAATTGATTTTTAATATTATTTATATAATATAATATATATATGTTGTATTATTAACATATTTTATAGTAAAATGGCTACAAATAATGCCTCTACTGAAAGACCTGAGCCAAGCAAAGAATTACAATTACGTTCAATGATTGACGAAATTATAAAATATTTAGCACAATGTAAAGCAGAAAATCAACAACTTCAAGAAGAAAATCAATATTTAAAAAAAGAATGGGAACAGGCATTTTTACGTTTAGAGCAAAATAACACTACAATTAGAATGTTATCTGACCAAAAAAACACTCTAGAAACTAAAAATGGTAAATTAATTGAAGAAGCGATTAAGTTAAGGGCGCGGGAACAACGTTGCCCTCATAAGCATCAATAAAGTTAATATTTATTATTAATGCTTTATTTGTGTTATTTTTTATTTTCTATAATTATTAAAATTATTTCATTAATTTATATAATATTATTAATAAAATCTTAATAATTAATAAATAATAAATTAATAAATTAATAAATTAATAAATTAAAAATGCCTTGTGAAAATCACGGTCCTAAATGTAATGGAAAAGAATGTGCTAATAAAAATTTGGATAATGGTTTAATGACTAGATTGTGGGGACCTAGTGGTTGGTTATTTTTACACTGTGTATCTTTTGGTTATCCTTATAAAATTGACCCTAGAAATCAAGAACATATAGAAAAACAAAATGATTATTATCGTTTTTTTTATTATTTAGGTAAAGTATTACCTTGTAAATATTGTCGAATTTCATATATGGAGTATTTTACAAAACATAGCCCAATGAATAAATTAGAAACACGTAAAGACTTTACAAAATGGTTATACGATGTTCATAATATGGTTAATGAAAAGTTAGGTGTTCCGGATTGTGAAATACCATCATTTGAAGAGATTGAAGACAGATACCAAAGTTTTAGAGCATCATGTAAGCCTTTAACAACAAAAGAAAAAGATGATAAAGCAGGTAAAGGATGTATTGCTCCTGAAGATGGGAAACCAAAACGATGTGTTATTAAAGTTGTTGAATATGAAAAAAAACCTGAAATTATAGAACCTTTACAATCTTATCCAAAATCAGATGATTATTTTGTTATATCAAAAAAAAATACATATTGTTTTATATTTATAGTATTAATCGTATTAATCGTATTAATAGTATATTATTGTTGTTCTAGAATAACTAATAAAAAATAAAATAATTAAATATGAAAATTAAACTATAAAAATTAAACTATAAAAATTAAACTATAAAAATTAAACTATAAAAAAATTAATATAAACATATTTTCTTTTAAATTATATAATTACTTAAATTATTAGTTCAATATTTTTTATTATTTTAAATAAACAATATAAACAATATAAAACATTACTAATATAATATATATAAATATATTTTATACATAAATTATATTAATTATAACTAGTTATCACTACTAATATTTAATAGGTTAGACTTATTTTTGTATCTATTAATTCTATTAACTCTTATTAAATACTATTTTAATTTCCATTTATTTTTAAAATGGAACCTAATACGGACAGCGAAAGTAAAAATAATAATGAAAACCAAAATACTAACGGACGCCAAAATACTCAAAATTATAATGTAAATAAAACTAATAATAGACAAAATAATAACAATCGACGAAATTATAATAACAACGGACAAAATTCTAATAACAATGGAAGGAACTATAATAACAACGAACGTAATTATAATAATAATGGACAAAATTCTAATAACAATGGAAGGAACTATAATAACAACGAACGTAATTATAATAATAATGGACAAAATTATAATAACAACGAACGTAATTATAATAACAACCAACGCAACTACAATAACAACCGTCAAAACTATAATAACAACCGACGACACTATAATAACAACCAACAAAATGATAATTATGAAAATAATAATTCTTATAATGAACCTGAAAATGAACCTATTAATGAACCAAAAGAAACTATTAAAACTGAACCCTATGATGACCCTAATACAATGACCCCTGAAAATATTATTAAAAGAGAAAAAGCAATTGAACCTATTGAAACATTCGATGATCTTTCTGAATTAATTGATTTAAAAATTATTCGTGGTGTAATGTCATATGGTTTTGAAGACCCAAGTCCAATTCAAAAGAAAGCAATTAAACCTGTCCTTGGTAAATTTGACCTTATCGCCCAAGCACAAAGTGGAACTGGTAAAACTGCTACATTTTGTATTGGAACATTAGGGCGTATTGATTTTACTAAAAATGAAACCCAAGCCATTGTTTTAGCACATACATTAGAATTAGCCCAACAAATCGAACACGTTTTTACAAATATTGGTAAATATACTGATCTACGATTAACAACTGCTGCGAAATCATCAACTGTTCGAGATAATATTGAATCTTTATTAGGTCGTAATAATCCTGATGGTTTATTACCACACGTTGTTATTGGAACACCAGGTCGTGTTTTAGATATGATTAATAAAGAGGCAATTAATATTAATACAATTCGTTTGTTAGTATGTGATGAAGCCGATGAATTATTATCTGAAGGTTTTATGTCTCAAATTAAGCAAATTATTGGTTCTATTACTGAAAAAACACAAATTGCCTTATTTTCAGCAACAATGGATGCTAGTTTTTTTAAATTAACTGAAAAGTTTCTTCGTAATCCTATTAATATTTTAATTAAAAAAGAAAATTTAACATTAGAAGGTATTAAACAATTTTATATTGATTGTGAAAAAAATGACTTTAAATTTGAAACATTGTGTGATTTATATGGATTATTTTCAACGTGTCAAACAATTATTTATTGTAATCATCATCAAAGTGTAGAAATTTTAAGTCAAAAAATGCAGGAGCAAGATTTCAAAGTATCTTATATTCATGGAGGAATGAATATTGCTGAACGAGAAGAAGCAATGAAAAAATTTAGAAATCTTACAACGCGTGTATTAATTTCAACTGATTTACTAGGTCGTGGTATTGACGTTCAACAAGTATCTATTGTTATTAATTATGATATTCCATTTAAATCTGAAGCATATATTCATCGTATTGGTCGTAGTGGTCGCCACGGAAGAACTGGAACTGCTATTAATTTTGTCACAAATAATGATATTAAACGTGTTCATGATATAGAAACTTATTATCATACACGTATTTTACCTTTACCTTCTGATATGGCTGATGTATTTCAATCAAACTTTTAATTTAATTAAATTAAATTAAATTAAATTAAATTAAACTTTATTTTATATTTTTCATATTTTTCATATTTTTCATATTTTTAATAATTAAATAATTATTTATTTTATAATACTTATATTTAAAAATTAAATTCGTTTATATTATTAAATAAAAAACAAATATTTAAGTAATCAATATATAAAATTATATATTTTATTAGTTATACTATTGCTTAATAATTTCAATTTCAACTATGTCTCAACCTAATAATCTTTCTATCGTTCCTGGTGCTGATGGTGGTAAAAGTGCTACTCCTAGTTTAACTTTACCAACAGAAAAAACTCTTCTTCAAGCAACAAAACTTTCTTTGAAAACAAAAAAACCAATTTGTTTTTATTTTTATATTGATTCTCTCAAAGGTAAAATAACAATTGTTTCAGATGGTGAAGATCGTGTCATTTTTAAAAATGAAGACGAACACACGTCTCCAATTATTAACACTTACAAATCAGAAAATTGTTATATTGTAGTTACTGAAAATACTATATATATTATTAGTTCTGAAACACAAGTTCGTTAATTTTATAAAAAAAATATTTTTTTAGTTTTAAAATTTTTATTAATTAAATTATTAGTTTATTTATTCAGATTATAATAATCACTATCAATACTATCATTATCATCGTATTCTTCTTCACAATCATCGTCTTCTTCACAATTATTAGGAAAATAAATTTCATAATTCCCATTTAAATACTCTTCAGGAAGTTCTGTTGGTTCGCTTTTTTTTATATCACCATAAGCATTCATCATCCCTATAAAAATACCTTTTAGTTCAGCATTATTCAAACGATAAGAGGTAAAGTCACCATTACACTTCCAACCATTAATAGAACCTTTTAAATAACCAGTTAAACTACCACAAAAATTAGACACTTTTAAGTCTGTTGGGGAAAATTTACCACTAATATCTGTGTTGTAGTTGTTTGTAGATTGAGTTGCCATTGTTTCTTTTCAAGTTTTTGAAATTATATTGAAATTATTAAAACCATAAAAAATCAATTTTATATAAAAAAATATTAAAAAATGTTAAAAAATATTAAAAATATGAAAATTATTAAAACTATAAAATTAATTTTTATTTAATTATTGTAAATCAATCATTGGATAAAATGAACTATCTATAAGTTTATTATTACTACTTTCTTCAAAAAAATCATCATTCATATCAAAACCACTACCTGATATACCATTTGGTGAAATATAAATATCATTTCCTAACATAGTATTTTTAGATAGAAAATCATTAAGATTACCTTCATTATTACTACCTTTTAACATCATACCTATATTAAAATCATTTGAACCTAATGGTTGTGGTTGTTTTTGGGTAGTAGCGGGTTGGGTAGTAGAGGGTTGGGTGGTAGAGGGTTGAGTGGTGTAAGGTTGAGTGGTAGAGGGTTGAGTGGTGTAAGGTTGAGTGGTAGAGGGTTGAGTGGTAGAGGGTTGAGTGGTAGAGGGTTGAGTGGTAGAGGGTTGAGTGGTAGAGGGTTGGGTGGTAGAGGGTTGGGTGGTAGAGGGTTTGGTTGTTGTTGGTAAAGTTGTTGTTGGTATTGGTATAAAATCAGCATAATATTCAATAACATATTCGTCAATAACAAGATTAAAAGCATACCATTTATTATGTGTTTTGTCTAATATATATGTAAATTCATAACCAACATTAATTTTTAATTCTGGATTAATTATAGGATTTGTAGAAGTAGTTATAGTTGTAGTATCAATAGAACTATTTTGTAATTCCATTATTTTTTCAGTAATATTTATTTTATCTTCATATGTAAATTCATATGATATTGTATTAGTAAAACCTTCACTAGATGTTGTAGTTTGTGTTTCCTCTAATTTTATTGGTATAGAAGACCAAAAATACCATTGATTATCTTCTTTATTTAAACCAAAATGTGTATCATCATTTATTATAATATCTTTATAAATATCAAATTCAGTTATATGTGTAGGTGTTAATATTTCATCATTCCAAAAATACCATTTAATATTACCATCAACTATTTTTTTACCAATTGTATAGTCTCCTGTTACTAATATATCAATAAAATTATCTAATAATGGATTATAAAGTGGTTCTCCATTTGTAGAATATGGATCTCTATCTGAAAACACTATACCACAATACTCATAGTATCCCCATACATACCATTTAATATTATTATTTTCATCTATTTTCTTTCCATAAAAAAAATTGTACCAAGACGCTTTAATATCTATCATATCATCTAAATTTTTATTATATAATGGTGTGCCATTATAAAATATATAGTCGGTGCTTGTAGTTGTTGGTGTAGTAGGAAGAGGATTATAGTAATCATCAAAAAGTTTATCTTTGTCAAATCCCATCAATTCTAAGTAATCATCTCCAAATACATACCAATTAATTTTACCTTCACTATTCATTTTTTTAGCATAAAATAAAGTATCACTACCAATTATATCAATAGAATTATCTAATAATGGATTGTATTTCATAACATATGGATTAACAACAACTGGATAAACACCAACACTGTATTTAAAATCTATCCCACTATATGTAGTATAACCACTAAATACCCATTTATTAATATTATTATGTATATATTTTATAAAAGAATTTTCATAAAATAATTTAATATCATATATTTTATTAGTACTTATAATTTCTCTAGGTTCTATTATCTCGTTTTCCCCAGTATTTACGTTTTCACCAGTATTTATACCTAAAGAATTATACTCATTTTCTCCAAAACAATACCAAATAATAGTTCCATTATCGTCAATAGATTTTCCAACAGTATTATTTCCAGTATAATTTGGAATTAAATCTAGATATTTTATTGAATTGACATCATTGAATTTATTTTTTATATATTTATTTTTTTTATTATATAAATAATAAATAATAAAAAATACTATAGAAAATAGTATTAGTACTACAAAAACTTTACAATAATTATTATTTATTATTTTATTTAAATTCATTTTATAAATAATAATTTATTTATATATTATTTTATATATTATTTATATATTATTTTATATATTATTTATATATTATTTTATATATTATTTATATATTATTTTATATATTATTTATATACAAATATTTATAATAAATATATTAAAAATGTTAAAAATATAAAATAATATGAAAAATATAATCAAAATAAATATATAAATAAATTATTTAACTTAATTTTTATTTATAAAAAATAAATTATTACCAAAGACGCGATTTTTAGCAACAAAATCATTAAAATTTCCAGTATTACCTCTACCATTAATTAACATATTAACTCCTGATAATTCTTCAAAATTAATATCATTAATAGGAATACCATCATCAGTAGTAGCAATATTATCAAGTTCATTATTTAATAATGAACCAGTTCTCCACGCACTTCCAAAAACAAAACTTCCTGGAGATTGATTACCAGATGGTGTATCAGTAGGACTAGGTAGTGCTGTTCCTGAAGTATTCGTAGTTGAATTGGTTGATGAATTGGTTGATGAATTGGTTGATGAATTAGTTGTTGAATTAGTTGTTGAATTAGTTGTTGAATTAGTTGTAGCAGTAGCAGTAGCATTGGTTGTAGTAGTAGCAGTAGCATTGGTTGTAGCAGTAGCAGTAGCATCGGTTGTAGCAGTAGCATTAGTTGTAGCAGTAGCGTTGGTTGTAGCAGTAGCGTTGGTTGTAGCAGTAGCGTTTGTAGTTGTTGTTGCTGTTGGATCATAATTATGATTAAACATTTTTCTTATATTATTTATAATACTAGTTGTATTAGTTGTATTAGTTGTTGTATGAGTATCATCATATAATTCTAATATTGAATATTTATCATTATTTGATGTAATTAATAAATTTTGATATTTCATTAAATTATCAGGTAATGTATATTCTTCATTACTAAATGTAATTTTTTTTATTGTTAATGGTTGTGTTAAATCAGTAATATCAATGTATTTTAAGTTTATTTGTCTTGAACTAAAATCAATATCATATATATAAAGTATATTATTATTAAAATAAAATTTAGGAGATGTGTATGAACTTAATAAACTTAATTCTTTAAAATCACTAATTAATATAGTATTACTATCAAATTCTATTTTATTATAATGTATTTTATATATTGGCTTATAATTATCATCATAAGTTAGTGATATTATAAATAAATAGTTATCATTTATAAATATATCTTTTATATTTTCAACCATTACATTACCTATTTGTGTTGTTTTCCAATTAGAGGCATCATTTGTTTCAGGTATTCCATCTGTTAATTTACAATAATATATGACTTGAGTAGTTTCATAACATCCTACAGCAAATAATACATCATCATTTACAGCCATATATTTAATAGTATCATAAGGAGCGTGAGGCTCATCACCTGGTTGTGTTGTTTGTGGTAAAGTTGAAAGAAGAGGTAAGCGTAAGCATTTTAATACAACTTTATTATTATTTAATATAGGTTTTCCATCTTCATCTAATGTAGAATAATATAATCCATCTATATTAACATTTGCCATATCATTTAATATATCATTATAATACCATAATGCTTTATTGGAAACATTTAATAAAAGACCAGCACCATCACACGTATTTCTATTTTTATAATCAGGATTTTTTATTTCAGAACCATCACTAGTAGTAGGTAATTCTAACATAAATTCAAATTTTTCAATTGTTGTAGTTTCACTATTTTCAGGATTATAATAATATATAGTTTCATCAGCATTATTTTTAATACCATAAAAACCTTTATTATTAGAACATAAAAGTTGTAAAACACTAACAATATTAATATTATTATTAATAGTATCAAAACTATCAACAATTAAATTTACTGTTTTATCATCATTAATTTTGGGTTCTCCAGTAATAGTATTAATATCATCTATTGTTCCAGTTAATGATACAAAAGGTTCATTATTTGTAGTTATATAATTATATAAATAAAATAATCCTAAACTAATTATTACAATTACTACAATAATAAGTAGATACTTTAATAAATTATTATTTTTCATTTTAATAATATTTTCTACTAATACTATATTATAATTTATATATTATAATATATTTACAATTTATATTTATAATATATAAATATTTTAAAAAGATGAAAACAAATAAAAATATAAAAACAAATAAAAATGTATAAAATGTTAATAAATACTATTATTTATATGTTTTAGTTTAATTACTTAAATATTTTAATTACTTAAATATTTCAAAAAACTTTTTTTTATATAAAGAAAATTTTTTAAATGCTTCTCCCATACTTTTACTATTATTTTTAAATTTCTCTTTATTAAAAGATTTTTTATAGTTATTAAATTTTGTAATAAAATCACCCATATTATCTTTTTTTTTGTTTAAATCTTCACTACGTTTCATTATATTATCAAAAGTTTCACTTTTACTTTTTTTATCTTTTTTATCTTTTTTATTTTTTTTAGATGATGATGAATTTAATTTAGACAATACACTTTCAAAATTTTCAATTTGGTCTTGAGATTTAGTATATAATTTATATAGAATAATTACAAATACTATAATTAATAGTAAAATATATAATTTATGAGTTGGTGATAGATTATAATTCATTTTATTTTTTATTAATTAATTATTATTTTAGTTTATTATTAATTATATATTTTTTATTTTTATTTTAATTATAGTATTAAACTATTTATAGAGAATATCAATAAAATTAAAATTATTTTTATTATCTATAAATAGTTTAATACTATAATTAAAATAAAAAATATTTACTAAAAAAAATATTATTTACGGTATAATTATATATTTACCGTTTATTTAAATGCCATTTAATAACTAGTGGCTTCTAGTATTTTCATTACCATTAGGTGTAGGTTCCTTTTCCACGGTATGCCACAACTCTTGAGACGCCGAGCGTAGATTAAGAGTAGGTTCCTTTTCCACGGTATGCCACAACTCTTGAGACGCCGAGCGTAGATTAAGAGTAGGTTCCTTTTCCACGGTATGCCACAACTCTTGAGACGCCGAGCGTAGAGATTTATTCGAATGAATTGTATTTGACATTTTCAAACTTTTAGTGTCAAAAATTATTCTTAATAAATATATAATTTTTTTCAATTTTTTTCCTTTTCTATTTTTTTTTCCATTTTTTTTGAAAAAATATTTAATAAAATTAAAATTATCAATAAAATTAAAATTATAAAAATAATGATATAATTACAAATAATACAATAGTCTATAAAAATAATGCTATTATAATAAATAATAACATACCAACAAATGCTTTCATAAGAACTCCACCAATACTTACTTGTCCAGATTCAAGTAATAATCTTGGTATAAAACTAAATAGAAATCTATTAAATTCTGGTAGAGATATTATAAAAGATAGTATAAATACTAAAATAGGATATTTAAAATTTTTCATAATTTTATCTTTTAATGAGTCTCCACTAATATTAATACCTATTTGAGATAATAAACCATTATTATTTAATTGTTGGTGAACCATTTTTTCAGAATAGTTATTATTAGGGTTCATAGGTTGTATGTGTTCATTATTATCCATTTGTTTATAAGCAGGCACTTGTGATGAATCCATAGCATATTGTAATGCTTGAGAATTTATATTTGTTTGTTGTTCCATTCCAGGACTATCACCCATTTCTTTTAATATATCTTCAACTAATTGGCTTTCACTAGGTTGATTAGACATATTAACATTATTATTATCTAATATAGGCATATCATTGCTATTCATAGACATATTTGGCATAGCATTCATATTTTCTATACCATTTGTATTTTCATTACTATTACCATTGCCATTGCGCCTGAGTAAATTAATAGGAGTTGATTGAGACATTTATAAATAAAAAATTTAAAAGTTTTATTATATAAAAAGATATAATATTATTAAAAAAAACAATTATAAAAAGTATTATTAAAAAACGAATTTATTATTTTAACTAGTTTATAGTTTATTATTTTATTCTTTACAATTTATTATTTTCAATATTTTTACAACTTGTATTTACTGTTTTATATGTATAACATTTACTATCAAAACTAAATATTTTATCTTGAACTTCTTTTAGAGGAGGTCCTTCTATAAAAACCATATTTGCATTTTTACAAGCGATTTGTAAAATAGATGCTAATCCAAAGGCTAATATAATTGAAAATATTATATTACCTTGTTTTGTTTTAAAAAAATCAATTAAATACATTTTATTTTATATTTATTTATTTTATCTTTATTTATTTTATCTTTAATTATTATTTAAATCTATTATTATTTAATTCTATTATTATTTAAATCTATTATTATAAAAGATTATATTTTAAATTTATTTAATTATTAAAGGATGTTCTAGAATTAAATCAGGATCACTGGGACATTTTACTTCGGTTGCTTTATATTTATAACAATTTTCATTTTCATCTTGGTATGTAAATTTACCTGCGTTCTCTGGATTAGGAAATCTCATTACTTTTATTGTTTCTGGTTGTAAAACATATACACATCCAACACCTATAATAAATGCGATTAAAAATACAGTTGGATTTATAAAATTTTTTAACATTTTATTATATTATTTATATTTATTTATTATATTATATTATATTTATATATTTATTATTATTATTTATAAATATAATTATTAAGTGTTGCTAGAGATAAATTATAAAATGTTTCTAGAAATAAATATATATTAGGCTTATACATTATTCATCATATTGGTCATCAGTAATAATTGTTTTATCAATTTCTTGATATTTTATATTTAAACTTAGTTTGGTATATTGTTGTTTTACATCATTATGTTCTTTATTATTACTTTCTTTATCATTATTTCCTTTATCATTATAATATTTATTAGCATTTTTACTAATATATGATTTATAATAATCATTTCCTTTCAAAAGAAATCTTGATACAGAACCTATTCTATCTAATAAATAATAATAATTAGTATCATATTTCTTACTAACTTTAGAATTCATATAGTTTATTGTTTCATTATAATATGGTATATCTAAATTAATATCTTTATTGAAATTAAATTGTGTTTCATTATTAATAGTATTTAGTTCTTCTTTATTGTCTTTATTGTCTTTATTGTCTTTATTGTCTTCATTGTCTTCATTGTCTTCATTGTCTTCATTGTCTTCATTTATAGTATTTTCTAATTTATTATTTTTATTTATATTATTTAATAATTGTTTATCTTTATTTTCTTTATTTTTACTTGCGTATAACCCTTTTTTCCAATCTATTTTTCCTAACCACTCTGGATTAAACATTTTTTATAATTTAGTTTTTATAATTTATTTATAAATTGATTATTAAAGAAAAAGAATATAAAAAATAATAAATACTAACGAATAGTATTACTTAAAATAGTAATTTTACTATTATTACTATAGTTATAGGTTAAAATTAGTTTTCATAGAGTTTAACACTTAAATTAATTTTATGTTTGATGATAAAATATAATGAGAGAAACCAAAGAGTAATGTGTATTGTATAATCAATAAAAATATTGAGAATATAAGACCTAATAAGTAAATATGCCATCTTCCTGGAACAATACAATCGGGTCTATCAATAGGACAAAATATAGACTCATTTATTTCTCTAATAAAGTAAGGTAATATTTGTTGTGCCATTGGAAAAGTAATAGCAAATATAATTAATCCTGATACTAAACCAAGAGTAATACTACTAGTATTCATTGCTAAAGAGATAGAGTGTGCTAAAATACCTACAATAGCAAGACCGTTAATAATGTTTGTTGAAAGAAAACCGCTAAATTCAGTATTTCTAGAACATTCAGTTGGATATAAATTTGTAAAAATATCAGGTTTTCCTCCTTCAGTTAATGTGACTGCTGCCATTACAAGAGCAGGTAAATAATATTTTAAAGTTTCATAATCACCTGAAGAAAATAATATAGCAGGAACTGTAATTACAAATATAATATAAAAAAATATAGTGTCTAGATTAGGAATACTTAAACATAAATTAATAAATCTCATTTTTATTAGTATTTATAGTTTTACTTATTATACTTATTATATATTATATTATATAAATATTAAATATTTTATATATATTATTATATTTTTATTTTTATTTTTTATTTTAATTATATATAATTTTTTATTTTAATTATATATAATTTTTTATTTTAATTTAGTTATATTTAATTATTTTATTATTTATTTAAATTTGTTTTTCACAATATTATAATAGTTATTTAAGTAATCTTCTTGATTTACACCTAATATATCAACTTCAGTTTGTTTATTAATTTCATACTTATTTATTAAATCATTTTTATAATTATTAAAAAATAAATCAAATTCTTTTAAAGAGTTAAATTTTGTATATAATAATTTATCTCTTATTAATTTATTTCTTAATTTATAAAAAAATTTAGAACCATAATTTTTTTCATTCATTATTGCATTTATATCTACATTTTTTTTATAATTTAATATAGTTAAGTTATTATATAATAAGTTTATTGAAGTTGAATTAAGTAATGTAAAATAAAATAAATATGTTTCATTAAATTTTTGTATTTTATTTGGATTATATTTTAAATTTATACTATTTTGAAATGATTTTAAATTATATGTATTAATATTATAAAATAATAATAATTTTTTTATATTAATACCTGTTTTTATTTGAAACCAATTATATAATTTAATAGGTAATATATATTTTTTTAAATCTATTTTATTATTATTTATATTAATAGTAATATCGTATTCTTTATTTTTCATTATAATAATATCAAAAAAAGTATGTTCTGGATATTCTTTATTATTAAAAGTAATTATTTTATACATATCTGTAGGAACATTCATTTCTACTTTTTCTAATAAAGCATTATAATAAGTTTTAATTTTATTATCTACAATACAACCAGTAAATATATTAATATTATAAATATTTGTATTATAATATAAACTTTTTTTACACCAATTTTCTAAAATATTCCATATTCCTATATTCATTATAAGATTTTGTGGTATTACATTAGAAAATAAAAATGTTTCATAATAATCATCTACATTTAATTTATGAAAACTTGCTGGAGCCATATGACCTTCACTACCTCCATAATATTTATAAGTTGTGTAATCTTTTATACTATATTGATTTTCTAAAGGTATTTGTGTATCATTCTGCCAATTATCTATTAACTGACTTCTTATTATATTTTTATCAGCATTTTTTAATAAATTTAAATCTTCTCTAATTAACAACGGATATTTATATGCTTTACTAAAAAATACATCAAATGATATTTTTTTTAAAAAAACTATATTTTTAGCAATTTGATTATTATTTGAAAACACATCTTTATGGTCTATTTTAGAATTACTTAAACTTGTTAATTTAATTGATGAAAGAGTATCTATTTTTTCTGTATTTTTTTTTGTATATGTTTTAATTTCTTTCTTACTTTGTTTTTGACTTGTATATTTCATTATAAAATTTATTATTACTTAATAACTTCAAATATAAAAAATAGAAAATAATAAAAGAAAATATTAAATTTTTAATATTAAATAATATAAATAATTTAATTAAATTTAAGCAAATCTATAAACAGTATGCTTACATTCACCCATACCTACTAATTGTTTGCGACCATTTTTAGTTGTTTTAGTTTTAATGTCTGACATTTTAGTTTGTTTTCTACATCTTAAACAACAAGCGTGATCTTTTGGCATAGGAGATACACATTTAACACCATTTTTACGTTTAGTTGTAGTTTTTTTAGTCTTTTTAGTCTTCATAGACTTAGAACTTTTTTTAGTTCCTTTGGAATGTTTAGATGCTTTTTTAGAAACTCTAGAAGTAGCCATAATAAAGTTGAGATAGTTAATAATAAAGTTAAGATATTTATTAATATATAAAAAGATTTAAAATAAAAATTAATTAAAAAATTTAATTAAAATAAAAATTAATTAAAAAAAAATTAATTAAAAAAATTTATTAAAAAAAAATTAATTAAAATAAGTTTTTAAAAAAAACTTAACCAAAATAAGTTTAACAAAATAAGTTTAACAAAAAACTTATTTAATAAACACTACTTGTTAATGATTGTGTATATGGATTTTCATTTAAAGGCATTTAATATTTCAGGGTTCATACGTGCTCTATTCATATCTTCAGGTAATTTACTTTTAACTCTAGTTAAACCACAGTTATTTTTTTGAGGAGGGGCATTATAAACAAATGTTTCAGCAGGTTCTCTTATATTAATTTGGTCTGCTTCTATACGACGATGATTAATATTAACTAAATCAGAACCTGCTCCTAATTTTACACTTTCTTGAGTTGGTTCTCTTCCTAAAGAAATTTCTTCTTTATTTGGGTTCATACGAGCATTATACATATCATCATAACTTTGAGGTTTATTCATATAATGTTTAGCAGGACCTTCCCATTCAAAATCATTAAGAAACTGTCTATTTGTATTCTTGGCTTCATATCTTGCTGCTAAATAACCACGACCAGTTCCAGTTCCAGTTTCACCATCAGCAATACCTTGATAATACCAATCAGTTGTAAATTGACGATTTGTATTTTTCATATCAACACTAGTGCTTGTATAACCACCTGCTTTAAGCGTTTCTTGAGCACCTACGAAACCAATGTGTTCATTATCAACTGTAACTTCTTTTAATGTTGTCTTAGCAATATCTTCAGGGTCATAAATACGAATAGAACGTGGTTGTTGAGGATTAATATTAATATAAGGTGTATTATTATCAATGTTTTGTTCTTTAATGGTTGTTCTAGCAACATCATTTGGATCATGAACTTGTCCTTTCTTCTCACCTGTAAGTTGACCAATATAATCATTATCAATATTTTGTTCTTTTATAGTTGTTCTAGCAATATCACTTGGATCATAAACAGTTTGTTTAGAAGGCATAGCAGCATTCATATTACCTTCGGGACGAATATTACCAATAGCATTTTCTTTTCTTGTTCTACGGAAAAAATCTGTAATTGGTGTAATTAATTTTTTAACAGAAGTTGTTAAATTATTTAAATGAATTCTATCTTGAGTTGTATCACGTTCATTTGCTTTATTCTCAATACCGTGCTTCCCATAATCACCTACATTATTAGTTACTTCAGCATTATTTATATTCCAACCTGATTCGCGATAAGCATTACGAGGAGTTGGTGCCATATAATTATTTTTAGTAGAACGACGGTATGCTCCTTCTTTACGCGGTTTTCTTATTTCACTTTGACCAATACCACCAAAATATTCTCTTTGATGTTGTTTTTGAGTTGGTTTCATATAATATTTTTCACGAAGTTGTGATGCTTTAGTCGCAGAACTACGATTACCACGCTCCTCTGATGATTTATAAAATTTCTCAGGTTTATGCTTGACAGGTTTTGCTTGTAAACCACGTTGAGAACTTTTAAGACCATTAATAATTCTACCTTCATAAGTAATATTAGGATTTGTAACTGACCTTAATTGGTCTGTTGTTTTAGGCAAAATATAATCTCTTGTATTTGATTGTGTAAGCCCACCAATAGGTTCAGCAGTATAACCTGCTGCTAAACCAGGACCAACACGAATATCTTGAAATGCTTTTTCATTTGTTCTTTTTTGACTTGGAATATAACGATCTCTTCCTACAGAATCTGTAAATGATGGACTACCATAAACATAACTATTATTTGGTGTCACATCGAAAAAACTTTTAACTTCTTGTTTCTTGGGTCTATATGTTTCATCAGCACCAGTATGCCTACCTAACGTATTTGAATAAGAATTGGCAGATAAATTTTGTTGATTTTTATTTTTAATAAAAGGAACCATATTATCGTGAAAACCTTCTTTATTAATTTTTTCACCACTTAAAGAAGATACAAAAGAGGAACCATTATTAAATTCACGACTAATATTATCTTGAGGAAATCCAGTATTATTATTATTTAATATTTTTTGATTAAATCCAGTTTGTGGTATAATATTAGTAGATGTTGCGTTTCTAGCATTATTATAATTAGAATGTGCTAAATTTGTTTCTGTTCTATAAACATTGTCTAATATAGATGCCATTTTTTTAATATTTTTATATTCTGATATATATTAATATAATAATTATCTAAAATAAATTTACTAATTTAAAACTATTTTATAATATAAATATTAATAATATTAATATTATTAATTATTATATTTATAATAATTATTATATTTATATTTATTATAGGTTCTATTTATTATAGTTTCTATTTATTATAGGTTCTATTTATTATAGGTTCTATTTAGTATAGTTTCTATTTAGTATAGTTTCTATTTATTATAATTTCTATTTAGTATAGTTTCTATTTAGTATTAATTATAGTATTACTATACATTCAAAATGAGTTTATCAATTACTACTTTTTACGAAACTCGTAAAAATTTATTTGATATTTGTGGAAATATAACAAATAAAGATAAATATCAATTTATTAATATTTTGTCAGATTATTTGAAAGATGTTGTATTATCCATTGATAATGAAATACAAAAATCTACTCGTAATTCAATGATTAATTGGAAAGAGAAAAAAAATCCTAAATTATTATCAAAAATCATTAATAATGATGATAATATTAATCTTATTAATAAAAGTATGAATAAAATAACTCATTCTAATTATTTAAAAATTGTAAAAGAGATTACAACATCTATTATGGAAGATACATTTAGACAACTACAAGAATATAGTCATTATATTTTTGATATTGTTATAAAAAAATGTTTAATTGATGAACATTTAATAAGCGAGTATTTATATTTTGTAAATAGTTTTGAAAATGAAATTGGTAATTATATTTATGAGTATCTAGACAACTATATTAATTTAACATTTGGATTATTTGATAAAAAAATAGGATTAAAAGACTATACATATAATTTCTATATTAAAGATATTTTAAATTATTATAATATTGGTAAATTATTTGGATATATTCATTTATTACAAGAAAATGAAACAATAATCAATAAATCTTTTTTTACGAAAACTTTATTTTATAATAAACTTAAATCGTGTTTAACAATTATTAATGATTATTTAGATTGGGAACCAAGTAATATGGATGAACTTTATAGTAGAATATATTTAGTATTTGGAATAATTGATATTTTAAATGATAAATTATTTAGTATCTTTACACAAAATGATATATCTTTATTAACTGATATATTAAAACAAATTTATAATAATAATACTATATCTAATAAAATAAAATTTAAAGTGCTTGATATTCAAGATATGATTTCTAAATTTGAAAAAAATAATAAAAAAGAAATTGTTGAAAAACTGGTTGAAAAACCTATTGAAATACCTATTGAAAAACCTATTGAAAAACCTATTGAAAAACCTATTGAAAAACCTATTGAAAAACAACCTATTGCAAAACCTATTGAAACTATTAATAAACATAAACCTATTAATTATGCCAATACTTTAATAAATAAAACTATAAATATGAAACCATTTATAAATAATGAAATTATAAATAATGAACTTAGTAATAATGACATTATAATAAATAAAACTAATTCTACTGAACCTATAACAATAGATAATACAGTTAATGATGAACCTATAGGTAATAAATTAGATAATAAATATACTGTAAAAAAAACTACAAATAATAATGATAAACAACTATATAAAAAAAAATATAATAAAAACAATAACTCAAATAAATATAAACATAATAAAAATACAGAACAAAATACAAAACATAGACAAGAAGAAAGTAATATTGATGATGATGGATTTATTAAAATAGAAAGAAAAAATAAAAGTAAATAAACTAAATAAATTATATAAATAGATTATATAAATTATATAATTTAAAAAATAATTCATTTATAGTAAGTAATATTTATAAAAAATTAATAAATATTTGTATTTATTTAATTTATTATAATTTTATAAAATGAGTGAGGAAGATATTAATAAATATCGGCAAATTGCACTTAAATTCATAGAGTTAAATAAATCTAATTTAATTAATATTTATCTCAAACATCTTAATGGAACTGAAGAAAATGAAGGAGAAGGTGTATTATTTATTAATTTAAATGAATATGAAACAAAACAAAAAATAGATGTTTCTTTTGTTGTATTAAATATATTGTCTGATGAATTAATTAAAAAACTTGATGAATGTAAAGAAAAGAATGATACAAATACTATTTATTTTATATTAATAACTCCATATGAAGAAAAAATTATAGAAATTGATAGTAGAACACTTACACATTAAATTTATTTATTTTTCTTTTTTTCTCTTTTTTCAATATAAATATAAATTTTTATATAAATATAAATTTTTATATAAATATAGTTTTTTTAATATAGTATATTTATATATTTTTAATAATAATGACAACTATAAATTTAAATACTACATTATCTCATTATTTTAGTAAAGCCAACTTTATAAATTTTAAAGATTGGTATAAATCAATAGATTTACTTACTAATATTCATAATGATTTAGATAATTTAACTACTATTATTGAAAATTCTAAATGGCTTGAAGATGATTTAAGAATAACAATATTTGAAAAAATTAGACTAGTATTAATAAATCATATAATAGAAAAATTTAAAAAAGAACCTGAAGAAATTTATAATGATTGGATTAAATCAATACAATCTTATTGTTTTCAAGGTGGAAAAGGATATAAAATTAACTATAGTGGAACTATACCTCACCATTGGTGTATAAAACCTGACTATTATGAAATTGTTTCTACTATTCCTATTGAAGTAATATTAAGTGCGTTTATTTGTAATTACTATATTACTATTTCATCTAAATGTGAAGATGAATATTGGAGTAATTAAATAAATTTATTATTATTATTATTATTATTAATTTTATATTTTTGATACAGTTTAAAACATTATAGTTTTCATTTTTAATATTTTTTATATAAATAAATATATTTAATATTGTGCTATAACATCTTCTCTTTGCCAGTTAACACTTGGAGGCATTGTTGGAGCGTGGCATACAGGAACAATAGTTTCACATATAGGAACATTATTAGGTTGAGGATAAACTAATTTTTGTTCAATAGGTCTTGGAACACAAGGACGATGATTATCTTTGCTAAGTATTTTAGTATTTATTTGAAAATCAAAAGGTTCAGTTACTCTATCTTGAGGATCTTTAGGTAACCATTCCCATCTATTCCAACCAGTTCCACGTAAAGTTGAAGGAGGATTAGAAAGACGAGTATCTTCAGTAGGTGTAAAACAGTCTCCAAAATTAATTACTTGAGTATTATCTATACAAAGTTTATCAGTCTTAGAGCAACCATTTCTTACTTTACCAGATTGAGCACCGCAATGAAAACTTGATGATTGATTAGGAATGTATTTACGGTCAGGGCAGTCAGAAAGATTACGACTTAATCCAATAAGTTCACTATCTATATCAATTAATGATGTATTTTTACTAATACTTACACCTTGGTTTTGAGCAATTATACGAGGATCTTTAGGAAGGCATGGTTCACAAACATTATTTGGTCTTGTAAGTTGATAAATACCACTTCCTGCACTTTCAGCAAGTTGGTATTTATAACTACACATATCATATGTATTTCTATTAAAACTCATTTTTTTATTTATATATTTATATTTTACTTATATATTATTTATATATTTATTATTATATTAATATATTATTTTTTACTATTTAAATATATTTATTTTTTAATATTTAAATATATTTAGTTTTATTATTCTTATTTAAAAATAATATTATATTGTAATAATATTTAAAAAATTGATTATTTTTTTTATTTAAACTTATATAATTTAAAACTTGGTTGTTTTACAAAATTCCCACTTATTATAGGTCTATTATCAATTCCTTTTTTTTGAAGTTTTTCAAGAAAAACTTCTCTATTCTTCTTAAGTTTTTTATT
>Ga0209714_1000142_pt1 | contig 46983 bp, 30 predicted proteins | sample COGITO_mtgs_1104_5_FD_185517 | JGI IMG/M metagenome (GOLD analysis project Ga0209714, IMG submission 185517) | Pelagic marine microbial communities from North Sea - COGITO_mtgs_110414 (SPAdes) (version 2) | ecosystem: Environmental > Aquatic > Marine > Epipelagic ...
ACCATTTTTTTTTTTTTTCTTCAATATTTTTTTTTTGTTCTTCACTATATTTTTTTTGTTCTTCACTATGTATTGCTTCACTTAAACTAATATCACTCACAGTATCACTAAAATTGTCATCAATTAATATAACTTTTAAAAATTGGTCATATATTTTTTTATAATCTTCATCTTTTAAAAATACAATTTCATCTAATGTAGTTTGTTTAAAATAGTCATCATAGGTTGAATATGCTTTTTTATTAAAAAAACAGGCTAATTCAAAACCAATTTTTGCTATATACTCATCACATTGCGGGCGAGTTTCTGTTTCTAAAGGTAATACAATACCTAAATACCAAAATTTATATATATTTAGAATAAAATATTTAAACAATACATTCATAATTGTTTTAGTAGTTTCTTGATTTACAATTGGTAATGTTTGAACACTAGAAATAGTATAACTATTATCATTTTGTTTTGTATATTTTATAGTTACTAATGTATATATATTACGATTAGTTATATGTTTTGTTATAGTATTATCAAATCCTTCAAATAAATTAGATATCGCACAAGTAGTAGGTATTTTTGGATCATTTGGTTTTAATTTATATTTTAACAGTTTATATAAAATATTACATAAAGTAATATCAAAAGTATTTGTAGTTTTAGGCTCTTGTTTTTTTATTGTATTGTCTGTATTTAAGAAATAATCTTTTGCGTCTTTATTAAATTTAAAACAGTCTTGTATATTTTCTGCATTAAAATCATTACATCCTTTTAATGTTTTATTATCCACATAAGACTCTTTACCCAACATCATTTCTTTAATTCTTACTGTGCTTTCTGTCCCAGGCATATCAAATATAACCAATTGTCCTCCTGTAGCCATTTTTATAGTAATTTGTAAAAAACTTCTACTACTATTGGGATTGTTTGGTGTGGGTAATATGCGTAATTGTTCTCTGCGATGTGTTTCTATTTCCGCAATGCATTCTTTAATAGTTTTAATAGAAATATTATTTTCATTTTGTTTTATTATGCTATTATAAATTTTATTTTTTTTCATTTCATTATTTTCATTTGGAATAATAATATCACTCAACTCTGTTTCTTTATTATATCCAACAAAAAATGTTGGTTTATCTGGGTCAGGATAAATTTCTAAAAATTCAACACTATTTATTTGTGCTTGATTTTGATTTATAAATTGATATAAAATAGAAGTATCACCTGTTCCTCCTTCAATAAGTGTATATGTTTTACCTGAACCTGAAAAACCAAAGCCAAATAAAACAACACTTTTGCCATTTTCTATTGATGTCATTAATCCTTGTTTTTGTAATTCATTATTAGTTTTTCCTACAGCAAATTCAACAGTTCTAATATCATCTTGATTAGATTCAAATAATGTTTTGTAAAGTTTTTTATTTTTATTAATTTCTTCAGGAAATACTAATTCATATGGACCATGTGTGCTCGTTTGTGTGGTCGGTTTTGTGCTTGGTTGTGTGCTCGTTTTTTCTTTACATAAATCTTTAAATGTAAGTTGTTTTGTATCATATTTTACATCAAACATTACTTGCTCGCCACCACCTTGTTTTGGTTTTAAATTAACATATATAAGAGCAGAACCTTGTAAAATACTTAATAATTTAGAGTAATGTTCATTATATATTTCTATATCATTAGGGGTAATATCATTTTCTTTTTTTCTATCTTTCCACAATGTATCTTTGGTTAATAATGTAAATCCATTTTTAGGAGATCCTGTATTGTTAATTGATAGTGCTGTTAAATCATCAATAATAGATTCATCATATTGTTTTGTATTATATAATTGTATCATATACTTTATATTTTCTAATATGATTAGTATTTCTGCTTTTTCTTTTTCTATTTTTACTTGTTTTTGTGTTTGTCTTTCTGCTGCTCGTCTTTCTGCTTCTAGTCTTTCTGCTTCATCATCTTTTTTCTTTTTTATTAATCCCTCCTCTTGATTTTTTAACACTTTAAAAGCACTTTGTTTAATATAAATAACATTACTTTTATCATTTTCCCCTTCAATAGTTTGTTTCTTATATCTCACTCTATCTAAAACGCCCTTTAACAATACAATTTCTTTATCAATATCCATAGTTTTAAAATCTACCTTATTATCTTTAGGAAAATAAACATTTTTTAATAATTCTAAGAAATTTAATCTGTATTCTTCAAAAAGAGATGTTCTTATATGTAAAGCGTCTTCATTACTTGTAGGTATCTCGCCCTCACCAAACTCTTTATTTTTATTAATAGCATCACTAATATAGTTTAATTTACTATGTGCTCCTCCAACCAAAGTTCCCCCTTCATTATCAACATCTCCCTCTACACTATTAAATAATTTTTCCATACTTTCTTCTATTTTTCTAATTACTTCTTTTGCTTCTTCTTTCTTTTTAGGTTCTTTTAATAATGTTCTAGCATTAACTAATAATTCTGTAAGTGTATCTAATTTTTCATATTGTGTATAGTGTTTATAACTATCTTTACTATAATCTATTTCATCTTTTATTCTATATTCAAATATTTTCTTAAAATTTTCAGAAATTCTTTTAGATATATCATAATCCATTTTACTAAATTGACCTATTTTAACAACCCCATAAGATGACCTTTCTTTTTTTACATTATCTTGTTTGCGTTGTATATTAATTTCTTGTTCTATAATATCAAAATATATGTTTTTAACAACATTAAATATTTTATTGGCTTCATCCTTATTATTATATTTATCTTTAGTTTTAGCAATATCAGGTAAAATTGTTTTTAATAATTTAATTAATAATTTATCAATATAATCATATTTCTTTATATTATCTTTATTTCCATCTATATAATCTGAAAATGCTTTGAAATAAGTTAATAAATGATTAAATAGTTTTAAAGGAGGTGGATCATTACTATCCAATAATGGTTTTATTTTTTCAAGGGCTGTAATTTTATATTCAGGTTTATTATCTTCTTTATATTTAGAGTTTTCTTGTTTATTATATTCTTCAATTTCTTTTTTTAATGTTTTTATAATTTCTTCTTGTGTATCAGCACCAGCACCAGCACCACCTGAGTGAGGTGCTTGTTGTAGGCTAGTTTGATTTTGTATTATTTTTGTAACATTTTTTAATTTATCTAAGGGTAATTGAATAACAACATCTGTAAAATCAATATCAGATTTATGATATAATGATAAAATAAAAAATAAGATACCTATTTTTTTTATCATCATATCATAATAATAATACACTAATTTAAACATTTCAATAACCTCAATATGTTTAACTAAATACAATATTTGTAAATCATAACATTTATATATAACTTTTTGTATTGTTTCAGGGTCACTACTAGTTTCTCCAAGAGTGTTTGAATTATTAAAATATAAATTATTTGTATTAGTAATATTAAAACTCTGCCAAGAAGTTTCTGTTTGATTAGGTGTTTTGGAATTATATTGTTTTTCACTTATATTTTGTTGATATTCTTCTATTAAAGTATCAAGTTTTGTTTTGCCATTATTTTTTATACCTAATATATTTTTTATTGAGGTTTCATTTGATAATTGTATTTGTTTAATTAATTGTAAAAATTCATAATCTACCAATTCATCAACTATATATTTATTTTTTAAATCTTTTTTTGGGCTATCTGTCCTTGTCGTCCCTGTCGTCCCTGGTGATGTGTCTGTCGTCCCTGATGCTGTGTCTGTCGTCCCTGGTGCTGTCCCTGTATCTACTTTTCTAGTTTTCTCTTCATTTAAATCTCCCACAACTTTTTCAACCATTTTTTGTGTCTGTAATAATTCTTGTAATCCTGTAATTTCAGGTTTAGGTAATTTAAGTTTTCCATCTTTCCCTTTTGAATTAAAATATTTAGGATCAACTAATTTTTTAATAACATCATTAATGGTATCATTTAAGTTGATATACTCATTCATTTTTTTAAATATATCAAGTAATTCAATATGTTTATTTATATAAAGTTGTTGTAAATCATTACATTTTCTAAAATATCGTTCTATTGTGTCTTTATCTTTTGATAAAGTAAATTCACCATTCATTAGATTTTTAGGGGTATTATTCTCAAACCCATAATGTGATGTTTTCTCACGATTTAAAACTGTATTCCATAATTCATTATCTGTAAATCTACGTATTTCCTGTTCCTGAGGTAATTTAGTTTTATTAGAATTTTCTAAATTTTTTAATTTTTTTATATCATATGTTTGAGGTTCATGTTGAGGTTCAGCATTTGCTCCACCTTCTAGACTACCTATTTTACTTTTTGATTGTGTTAATAATTTAGGTATATACATTTTTATTTTTTTACTATCATTATCATTATCAACATTCTCAATAATAGCATTAATACCAAATTGATTTTTAGCATTTTTAATATGTTTTATAAATATATTATTTTCATCTTCATTACCAAAAAATTTTGTAAATTTTTCATTTGTTTTATATTTTTTTAAAATAGTATCTAAATTATATAAAAATAGGTCATATTCAAACACAGCAACAGTATTGTCATTTTCATTATTAAGTTGTTTAAGAATAGTTCTTATATAATCGTTTTTAAAAATATTATTGTCACTTATATCTTTAATACCATCTTCTGTATATTTATGTTCAATAAATTTATTAAATAATTTTGCTAATAATTTATCATATGTATAATCAGTATCAGTATCTGTAAATGTTGATTTAAACTTAGAAGTCAGTTTTGTCAAATCAAGTTTATTATTTCCATTATTTAAATTGTCTGGAGATTCAAACCATTTAGTTATAAATTTATCAACTTCATCTTTTTCATCATAAAATATTACTTTTCTATTACTATTGTCACCAAGAGTAGAAACAGGAACATTTCCATTAACACCACCATCCATTACTATACTATAGTCATCATAATCTCCAGTTTTAATATTATTATAACTTTTATGAAATCTACTATCATAAAGTTCATATTTAAGTCTTCTTTTTTTAGAATTACCTGTATTTTCTTGCGATGTTTTAGTCCTTTTTCTATACATTTTATAAAATAATAGTAATCTTTATTATATAATATAATAGTTAATTGTTATTATATAAATATACTATTTTTTATTTATATTTTATTTTATAGTTTATTTATATAAAAAATATGAAAAAATACTTTATTAAACTATAAAAAGAGATATTAAAATGTAAAAAAATTAAAAATGTAAAAAAGAAATATTAAAAATTAAAAAATAGTTATTTATGCTTTATAAAATGGTTTATCAGCCCAGGCAATAGTTGTTTCTGGGTTAGACATTTGGTATTTACTGCCTTCTACAACTTTAGGAACATGTTCTCCAAAGGGTGCGGTAAGAGGTTCAATACGATTAAATTTAGTAATGTTAGTTGAAACAGAGTTATCACCACGAACATCATGCATTACAATATTACCAAATCCGCGATGGTAATTAATTTTTTGAGTAGTGTAAGGTAAATCACATACACTTGCGTATTTGCCTATATTTTGAACATTCATTTTAGAATAGTTAATTAAGTTGATTTAAATTATATAATTATTTAAATAGTTTATAAAATTACTTTATTATTATAATATATTTTTATTATTAAAAAAATTATATATTAGTTATAAAAAAATTATAAATAAAATAAAAATTAAAAATAAATAAAATAATTATAACTAAAATAGAAATTATAACTAATTAAAAAATTATAACTAAATAAAAAAATTATAACTAAATAAAAACAATTAACTTATTTGAACTGATGGCTCAACATAGAATAAACAATAAGAACCATTGCTAGCAACACTACCGCTTTCTAGAAAATAGCCTGCTTTGATATAATTTACTGTTGGAACAGATTTTGTATTATTAAATATAAATCCATCTTTACCAACCAGACCAATTATACCAACATCACTCACACTATCATTTCTAGTAAAATCAGCAGTAGAACTATTAGTACATTTTACAGTAGTAATTCCTTTTGTGCATACAGAACACGTTCCTCCTGCCGATGCGTCTTCAGTAGCAATACCTAGAATATTGAGTGGTGTTGTAAAAGGACTTATTGACGAAAGTGTTGTATATGTAATAGGTTGAATTACAAGATTACTTGTAGCAGTTTCTCTAGTTATTCTCACGGCTTGACCCCTGTTTACAGATGAACCGCCAGTTTTAACAATCCATTTAGAAGTTTCACCCCATCCAGTTGTAATATTTTTTAAATTAGTAAGTGTATTTTGTGTTCCTGAAAAATCCCAATTATAAGGTAAAGGTTTAGAGTTAATTGTAATAACATTACTATTTTGTGTTAATTCGGTGCTTGTAACAGTTAAATTACTATTCACTATGTAAGACGAACCTTGAAGACTTCTAATATTAACATTGCTTAAACTTTGTGAAATATCAACTAATGTGCTAGCAAATACACTACCTAAAGCAACAGTTGATTCAACGGCTGAATTTGCTCCTAAATTATTAAAATTAACAGCATTAGTAAAATCTTGACCTGAGGGACCTTGAACTCCTTGGGTGGCATTAAATGTAACCCACGCCGACCCATTATTCCCTTGAAAAATTGGTGGTGAAACAGTATTATTTAATCTAACTTCACCACTTAAACCTATATCAGAATAATTTACTCGTAGAGCAACATTACTACTTTTTGGTTCAATTTGATACCAACCTGCTTTTTCAGTATCTAATGAATTGGTGGCATAATTAGGATTTGTTAAAATAGAAGGTATTAATTTTGACATTTTATTATACTATTTAATGTTATATTAGTTTATGTTATTTTTATATTATTCTATATTATTTTTATATTATTTTATATTATTTTTATATTATTATTGTTATATATTATTTATTTTAATTTTAATCTAAATCATTTAATTCTTAATCATCTAATTCTAAATCATCTAAATCTGAATCATCTAAATTTAATTTATTATCTTCTAGAATAGATTTAATTTCTTCTTTATTTTCTATTTCTTTTATTTCTAAATCTTCTATAATTTCATCTTCTATAATTTCATCTTCTATAATCTCATCTTCTATTACTTTATCTTCTATAATTTCATCTTCTATAATCTCATCTTCTATTACTTTATCTTCTATAATTTCATCTTCTATAATTTCATCTTCTATAATTTCATTTTCTAGAATAATTTTAGTTTCTTCTAGAGTAGGTGTATTTTTAGATACAGAATTAGATTGTAATTTATTATATAAGAATTCAGCATCTTCAATAATAGATTTATCAAATCCTTTTTGTTTTAATAATTTAAGAGCAAAGTGTTTTTTACTTACTCCAGGTTTTATTTTGTAATCGCTAATAATAGTATCATTTTCATCAATTTCAATATCAAAGTAATGTTTATCTACTTTTACTTCATCCATACCTGCTAATACATCAAAATGCGTTGTAATTATATTTAAAGATTTATTTAAATGGCACATTTTCTTAATAACAGCATAGGCACCACTCATACCTTCTTGATAATTAGTAGAAACAAAGATTTCGTCCATTATATTAAAACTAAAATCACCTTTTGTTTCAGCATTAGTTAGCATTTGTAATTGTTGATAACATCTACTCATTTCTGCTTGGAATAAACTTTCTTTACCTTGACAATCTGGAATATTTAAATAAGTAGAAATATTTACAAAGGGTGTAAAAGCAAAATCTGATGCAGGAACAACACCTACAGTTTGACCTAATAAAATACATTCTATAACAGATTTAATATAAGTAGATTTTCCAGAACCATTTGGACCAGTGATTAATAAATTATTAAATGTTTCTTTCTCTTTTTTCTCTTCTTTTTCTTCTCCTTCTTCTCCTTCTTCTCCTTCTTCTCCACCAACTTGAATAGGTTCATAACCTAGTTTAATATCATTATATACAGGTTTTTCACAACATATATTCCATACAGATTTTCCTTTGACAATAGGTGTTTCACTATCTGTAATAAAAGAACATAGATTGCGTTTATTTATTTTATTATCTTCATTTACCCAACTGCTTACACCATACCAAACGTCAATATGTGCCAAATACTTACAGAAAGGTTGTATTATTTTTTTAGCATCTAGAAATTCTTTAAATGTTTTAATAATAATACCTTTATTTGAAAATAGACTTGGTTCGCAATTAAAGCAGTCGTGGTTAAGTAGATTTATAATTGTGGGGTTTTGTAATAAATCATACATTTCATTAACAATAGGTATAATTTCAGGGCTTTCAAACCCTAATTTCATTTTAAAACATTTTACTGCGTTTTTCAACCATTTAGAAATAATATTAATACGTGAATGAAACATATTAATAATTTTATTATAGGTTATACTTGATTGAATACTATTATAAATACCATAAAGATATGAAATAATAACAAATCCTAAATAGACATAGGTTCCAGCACTTGTATTCATAAATGCTACTATCCATTTTACAATAGATATAATTACATTTTTTATACTAAATGTATTAAAAAAACTAGTCCCAGCACTCGAACCATTTAAACCCCCGCCACCATTTAATCCTCCCATACCATTTAATCCTCCCATACCATTATGAACTATATTTTCTGCTACTTTACCTATATCGCTATTTATAATTTTGTTTAAATTTGTAAAAAACCCTGTTCCACCCATAACTAATTTTTTCATTACCATCCAGAATGTTTCAAAGGGAACAGGAACTTTTAATACATATTTCATAAATATATAAGGAGCAAACATAAATATAAAAGGAGCAATGGCTCCATAAGCAGGACTAAATATAATAATAAAATAATAGAAGTATTTTAAAAATAGTTCATTATAGTTGAATTGTTTTAATAGTATAAATTCAAAGAAAATAACTTTATATACTTCTTCCATTTCTGGTGTATCTGCCATCTGCATGGCTAGAATATCTTTTTCTAATTTAGAACATTCTAGCAATAGTGTTTTTATTTCTTCTTTTTCTTTATGATTTAAAAATAAAGAGACTTGATGTTGTCTATGATTTAAAATAGAAATATCAGTAGTAGGTTGTAATATAATAGATTGTAATAATGTTTTACCTAATTGTGTAGATGTTCTATTAAATTTATCAAATAAAGATGTCGTTTTACTATTGACATTACTATCTAAATTAGCCTGAAAAAACTCTAATTCATTATATTTATGACCGTCTTTAGAATATAATATAGTATTAGGAAATTCTTTTTCAAGTTTAAGTATGTCTTTAATTATTTCTGAAACATCTACATTATCACTTGAAAATGTTTTTAATAAATCAATAATATTTTCATCATCTCCAGAGACATCATCATTATTATTACATTTATTATTATCGTTATTAGTATCTTTATTAGTATTATTACTATCCGTATTATTTATTTTATTAAGTAATTTTTTTATAATAAACATTAACATAATGTTAAATAAATATAATTATATAATTAAATAATTCTAAAATAAGTATTATAATTAAGATATAAATGAGTATAATAAATAAAACGAAATGATAGAAAAATAAGAAATGATAAAAAAATAAGAAATGATAAAAATGAGAAATAAATTAATTATATTAGTTATATTTCTTTAATTTTTTAAAAAATAAAACATATACTATTGTTAGTATAATAAATTTGAAAAATAAATAAATAAATAAATAAATAAATAAATAAATAAATAAATAAATAAATAAATAAATAAATAAATAAATAAATAAATAAATAAATAAATAAATAAATAAATAACTAAAAACATATATAATTTTTTTTATATATGAATAAAACATATGATTTACAAAAAAAACTATATCTAGAAACATTACTAGATAATTATCATTCTAAAGATAATACTGATATTCATAATGAAAATGATAATGACAATGGAGATGATTATTATAGTGAAACTATATTAAAACCTTATTCATCTACTCATTTATTGTTAAAAAAATATATAGGTGAAACATTTTATAAAACACAACTATCTCCTTTTAAAACAAAGTCTAAATTTAATTCTTCTCCAGAAAGAATTTATAATCCTCCTTATGATTTATTAATAAAAATAGATAATTCTAATACAAATACTAATATAAATGTTTCAACGTTAATAGAAAATTATATAAATAATGTTTTTAATATATCAAAAAACTATTTAAAATCAAATACAGACCCAGATACAATAAAAGCAATTATTAGTCCTTATTCAAATAATTTATTTCAAAATGGATTATGTAGTGCTTCAGCATATTATCAATTATACGATAGAACTAAACCAATTAAAAATATTATATTACTTTGTACAAATTCAACCAAATCATCTACATTAATATCAACTTCTTTTACTTCTATAAAATCTTATAAAAATGAAACACTAGTAAATAATAAACCAATATCTAATACATCGTTAAAAATAAATACTAAAATAATAGACACTTTAAAACCTTATCTAGAAATAAATAACGAACTTATTGAAAATGAAGTATCATTGTATAGTAATTTACCATTTATTGAAACAATTGCTCCGGGTGCTTCAATAATACCTATTTTAATTAGTAATTCAATGTATCTAGATAATAATAATAATAATAAAATAAGTAATGTTATTAATATATTAAAAAAATATCTAAAAAGTGATGATACTATATTAATATCTACAAGTAATTTTACCGATACAAGTATAAATACAAACATAAATACAAATATAAGTATAAATAATGATATAAATAATAATACAAATACAAATATAAATTATAATATTAAAAAGGAAGATAATATAATATTACAGTTTATATATGATAATGTAGATGGTTATAAAACCCGTAGTAGTAAAATAGATGATATTTTATTTATACAAAATACACCATCAACGAGTTCATTATCATTTTATATCTTTTCTAATCTATTAAGTAATTATACGAATACATCTAGAAGTTCATCAAGTTCGTCAAATAGTAGTAATAGTAATGGTGATTCAGGAATAAGTATTGATTTTAATACTAATTATAAAAATTTATATTCTAGAATAACATCTTATTATACATCATTAAATGAAAAAATAACATCTAAAACTATAAATAATACTATAAATAAAAACCATATAAATCAATTTACACCAAATGATTTATTTAATAATTCATCATTATCAACATCACCATTATTATCATCGTCAGAACCATCTATAAGTTATATAGGATTACTATTTACTACACAACCTTATTTTGAAAATAATAAAAAAAGGGTGATTGATAATTCATTTTCAGAATATGAAAAACATTCATTAACTTATTTTATGAAACAAGAATTTTATTTAAATACAACGTCATCTATATTAAAAAATACAGTTAGTAATTTTAATACTATAAAAAATTTTAATAATACTATTCATAAAATAAATAATTTACCAATTAATAGTCCTATCTTTAAAAAACATTTAGGTATTTTTATAACATTATATAAGAAAGATACAAATGAATTAAGGGGATGTATTGGAACAAGTGAAACAAATAATGATGACTATACAATAGAAACACATATTAAAAAATTTGTATGTGAATTATCAACTAAAACAACAAAATGTAGAGATTTAGAATTCTCTCCAATACAATATAATGAATTAGATAATCTATCATTTGAACTTACTATATTATATCATATGAAGCCAATAAATAGTGAAGATTATATTAATCATTTTAAATTTGGTAGTGATGGACTATTATTTAAATCAACGTTAAATAATAAACCATTATGTAAATATTCTCTTACACAAATGACATTATATTTTAATAAAAATAATAAAGAAGTATCTAGCAACTGTATAAATAATACTAATAATAATAATAAAATTTTATTAAATGAATTAACTAATAAATACTCGACTTATACTAATTTTATTTTATTTTATAATGAAGGTATGATTATAAAAAGTTATTAAAAATAAAAATATTAAATATGTATATACATTAAATAATAAGTAATAAATAAAAAATGATTATAAAAACTAAAAAATATAATACTAAAACTAAAAAATATAATACTAAAACTAAAAAATATAATACTAAAACTAAAAAATATAATAGTAAAAACAATAGTAAAAGAGGAGGAGGTAAGTTTTTATCTAAACTATCAGGACAAGTTTTTTCTAATACGGGTAAAAAAAATTTAAGTTATAGAGGTATTGGTTCGCAAGCATTTAGAAATACAAAAAAAAGTATACGTAGTTTTCAACAAGGTAATCAATCAAACCCAGATTTATTAACACTTATTTATAATAATAGAACACCAAATCAAATAACAATTAATAATTCAACATTAAATACTATATATGAAAGTAGTAAATTATCAACTGCTCCACACGTCCAAGTAAATAATATGAACCATTTTTTACTTGTTATGATTTTACCTGGCAATGAAAACAGAAAACCTAAATTACTATGGGCTAAAAATTTTAAAAATAGGTCAAGTTCTATAGCAATTATAAATTATTTATTACCTAAACAAAAGAAACTTCCTATAGGTTCTATATATAAAGTAGTATTTAAATTATATAGATATCCTGAAACTATAAAAGAACCATTTAAATTAGAAGATAGTATTACAATAAAAAGAAAAGTTGCTATGCAAAAATTAAATACTTATCTTATAAATAATAATATGTTAAATTCAGTAGCAATATCTTATCTTATTAGTGTTAAAAAAGACGCACAAAAAACAATGAATAGTATATTAAAATTGACATCTTAATACTATTTACTTATTCTATTATTAATAATATTTACTTATCATATTATCAATATATTTTTTATATTTTTTATATCCTTCATAATCCGTAAATGAATAATGTTTAGTTTGTTTATTTTCTTTACTTTTTTTATTTTCTTTATTATTAAACTGATGTAAATTATTTAAAGTATCCATTAAATAAAATTCAGCCATTTTAGCAGTAATTTCATTTGGATGATAATTATTTGGATTTTCACCAAAAAATGTTGTAAATGATTTTAAATTATGTAATAATGTAGTAGGTTGTTTTAAATAATAAAAATTACCTTCATTATCTTGATTTAATTTTAATGCCACCAAATCTACTTCACTCAAAGAAGATGGATTTACAGATTTAAAAACAGCACCTATCCACCAATAATGTGTATTATTATTATGTAAAGTAGGTTGTATGGTTGTAGAAAGTTCTGGCATTTTCCATAACCACTTTGTAGATAAACCATCAGGATTATTACGATTTAGAGGATATATACTTTCTAAACCTTTAATATAATCACTATTATAATGATATCCCAATTCTTTATATAAATCTTCAAAATCAAAATGAACATAACGTTGATGTATATGTGTTAATTCGTGTAATAATGTTGTTTCACGTGGATTACGAAACCAATCAGCATCCATAATAATTGTTTTCTCTAGCGTATGAGGCATTCCAGATTCTAACCAAGATTTTGCTTTTGCTATGCTAATCTCTTTTAACCATTTAGAGACATAATTATAATAAGAAGTATTGTTTAATTTTATTTTATCTAGTAAGTTTAATATAAATACATCTACTTTTTCTTTTTCTTTTGGTGTTATTGTATCAAAACCATTTTTACATTTTTCATAAAGTTCATTAAGTGAATCACAACTGCGGGCACTTAAATTAGGTTGGTTCATATTTGTCATATAATCACTGTTTAAAGATACTAATTTACTAGCATTTTCTTTATCAAGATAATTTAGTGTTATACTATGGTTAAATTTTAAATGTTCAGTTGGAGTTCTATTATTTTCTGTTTCAAACGTTTCTATTTCTTCTTTTAATGTTTGTTCATCAGCATCTATTTTTTCAACATAGTATTTAGTTATTAAAAATAAAATAATAGATATTATTAAAAATAATATTATAAACCAATTCATTATAATAAATAAATTGTATTATTATTTTATTAGATATTTAGATAAATAATAATACATTATAATTTTGATAAATTAAAAAGTAAATTAAAAAAGGAAATTAAAAATAAAATTTTAATATATAATTTTGTTTTACAATGATTTTAGTTTAATGTAAAAAAGTTGTTAATATCTTCATTAATTTCAGTTATGTCTTCTTCTAAATAATCGGCTTTGTAATAATCTTTAATTAAATTATAATAAATAACACCCATTAATAAACCTACTAAAGCACAATAAATAGCGTCAAGTAATGTTTTACAACCAATATTAATACGTGAATAGATTGTAATTAATAACATCGCACTAAGGAAAAAGAATTTCATTGGGTTAAATGTATCATTAAAATACATTTCCATAAAAAAGAACCCTAAAAAAAAGCCTACTGTTTGGGTAATTGGACTAGGTAATACAAAAGGAGAGCCTTCACTAGAATAAGTAAGAGCACATTGGGGATTAACAACACCTCTTAATATCATTCTATAACCAAGACTAATTAATTCATTGCCTAAAAACCCAAAGAATAATAATAAGCCTCTAAAATCTTGAAATACGACACCTGACATTGCTGACCCTGCATATAAACCTATTGGTATAATACGAACTAACGTATTAGTAAATATTTTAATAGTATCAATTAATGTTAATGACATTTTTAATTAGTTGTTAAATGTAAATATTTTATTGATTTTTTTGATTTATATTATTTATACTTATTTTATTTATACTTATTATATTTATTATAAGCATAGTTTTTATTTATTTAAAAATAATTATATTTAAAAATAAACTATAAATTAAATTATAATTAAACTAAATTATAAATTAAATTATAATTATAGTTAAATTACAATTGAATAAATCATAAAATGAGTAAAAATAATAATACTATTACTACTACTACTACTACTAATACTACTACTACTACTACTAAACTAAAACTATGCGATGATATTAATATCAATGGACGGGTCTATTTTTTACCTGATAAATATATAGAAAATAAATTTTTAGCATATGAACATAAACAATTATATAAATTTCTTTTAGCACTCTATTTAGATTTACAAATGACAACCTATAAAATAGAAAGTATTAAAAGTATTACTAAAACACATATTAATAATGGTATTATAATTATTAATAAATTAATGAGTTATATTACAACTGGTCAAGTTAGTCATATTCATTTAACAAGTTTAGAAAAAACAATATTAAATACTATACCTGAAGAATTAATTAATACTATTAATCCAAATAGTGTAGAAAAATATATATAATTTTATGAAACTTAAATGGTATATTAGTATAAAATAAAATGTTATATTAGTATAAAATAAAAGAATTAAAAATGAGTATGTTAAATCATCATGACCATTTTAGTTTTTCAATAATGCTATTATTTCTATATCTATTTTTATTTGGATTTATAATGATTATAATTAATAATAAAAAAAATCGTTCATTGTATCAACAAAAATATAAACGTAATTCTGTGAATTCTATGAATTCTATGAATTCTATGAATAACAATAACAATAATAACAATGACCAATCTAAAAAAAATTGTATTCCTTCACCAACACGTATTGGTGATACTATACAAATGACAACGTGTTCATAAAAAAAAAGTTAATAGTATTTATTTTATAATTTTTAATAATTTATTTAATTTTTTATTTATATATATTTTAATAATTTTTAATATTTTAATAATTTATTTAGTCATGCTTTAAATTAATTTCACGACCATTTAATTTTAATTTGTAGTTAGTTGGTGGAATAAAACCAATGAGAGGATTTTCACCATCTACAATGGGTTTAACTAACGTATTCATTGATGTAAAAGCACTCTTATGTTTGTGATTATCTACACTTAATGACGTAGGATAAAAACCCCCAACTAAAGACCATTTTTCACTTGATACAGATGGCAATTTCATACCATTTAAGACAAAGAATGGAAATCCATTTTGTTCAATAATAGCACGAACTGACGCAGTCATAATATAAGTGTTTCCAGACAAACTCCATTCTTCATCAAAACGAGATACTTGTGCGTCGCCTTGTCCTAAAACTGGCTCACGAGGCATCCCATTACCATCACAATAGGTATTAATAATTTGTGCTTTATAGTCACGTAGGGCACCGACTTTAATACCACCAATTTGTGTAATATAGGATGGTGTAAAATCCCGTAAATTTACTTCCATTGTAGAATTAGGATTGCGTTTGAAAGTCTCAAGTAATTCAGTTGTAGTTTTAGGAACACTAGAGCATCTATCAGCAAGACTACCAGAAGTTGATTTCTTAGAAGATGCCGAAGCAGATAACGATGCCGATGCCATTTGGGTAAGAATAGATAAAGGAGAAGCCGAAGCCGAAACTGAAGAATGACGTAAAGCAGGACTTGTAGAACTATATAAAATCTTTTCTTTAGGAACAGTACTTAAATCTACAACGTTTGATGTTAAACTATCACCAATATCTTTCACAAAGTCAGGCATTTTATGTAAATATTTACATGCTTCTTTCTCTGACATAGTAGCATCAGGAGGATTTTCAATATTAATATCATATGTTCCAATCTCCATAGCAACACTACCATTGTTAGCAGAATTCCAAACACCTGGTATGATTTGTTCATGACCATGGTTATGAATAATAATATTAAATGGAAAATGTAAAACAACACCAGGTGGTGGATAGTTAATTACGGGTTTTGGACTACCTTTTTCTTTATATCCCCACATATGAACATATACTGTATAATTACCAGATTGTATAATGGTAACACATTCTGAAGGATTTTCTTCAAGTTTTAAAGGATTGCAGGCTTCATTGGCATCAAAATTTAATTTAGCATACGAGTTTCGTTTATAAGAAAAACATATTTTTTGACCATTAGGGCAAATGACTTGAATATCAAAATCAACAACATACATTTTTCCATCAAAACTAATAACGCCGTCCCAAGTTAATCCAATCCATACATTTGATTTAACAGATTGTACTTCTAATTTTTGTGAAATACTTGACACTTGACGTATCTCAGGGTTGGCAGATGCGTTCATCCAACGAATGACAGCATCTTCACTTTTACCGTCCTTTGAAAAATCAAGTAATTGTTCAGACGTTTGAAAACCGTAATGAACATTACTATCGGAAGAACCTGTAATCATAGCATATACACAAATATGAAGTTTCTCTATCAATGATAAACGTTCCCATGTCCGTCCGTCTAATTTAATGAGGCAACCATTTAACCATTTCAAAGGGTTAGTAAATACATTTTGTGCGTGAATATTTACTTTATCAATAAGAGTAAGTAAAAACGGAACATCTTGTTTCATCGTTTCAGACATATATTTATCCATACGTTGAAACATCATTCCACCTTGATTAATATACTTTTCAATTAATAAATCAAATTTTTTAGCAGTATTTTTTTCAGTAGTATGTGAAGGGGTATAATAAAAATGCGGTTCTTTGCCATCATCCTTTTCGGGAGTAGTATCATCAGATACAATGTAAATAGTATAAGTAGCATCCTTTTTTTTATGTAATTCGATTAAATATGAATATAAATCATGATAAGGACATTCACTTTTATTTTCTTTATCTTCATTAAAATTTTTTAACAAAATTGGCTTTCCAGTATCATCTATTAATGAACCCAGTAATAAACCACGCTTAGTGCAACAATTACATCGCCCGTATCCTGTTTCAGTCTTATCTGAGGGAAATAAACGTCTTAAGATATGTTCTAATTCTTTTTTTTCCTTTGGTGTAATACCTCTTTGTAAAAAGTAAGAAATACTTTCTCCTTTTTCATTTGTAAATTGGAAAGGAGTAGCATCTTGCTTCATATAGTTTTCAAATGTTTTTGTTAATCTAATCACTTCTTCTTTTGATAAAACTGTCATTTTCGCAAGTGAAATTCACACTTAAACTCAAAATCAAATCAAAGGTTTTTCAATCAAAGGTTTCAAATTGAAATCAAAAACTTTCAAATTCAAAGATGTAAATATAATTTAGTTAATAGTTATTTTTTTAAATCAATTTTTTTATTATTTTTATCTATTTTATCTAAAAATTTATATTTATAGTTAATAACTAGCATTGCCTCTATAGCCTAACATTCGTTCGTGATTTTTAGTATAACTACTTGAAATGACATTATCACGTTGTCTAATTAATTCCTGGCGTTTCTCTTCTTCTTCTAATTCTCTTCTTTTTTTCATTTCATAATCACGCATTTGTTCTGGTGTCATATCATATTTAACATTACTACGGTCTTTTTTTAAATCATCTATACTATTATAGGTTTTATATTTAACTTTTGAGGGGTCAATAAATGCTCCTTTACTTGTATAAGCCGTTTTTAAATCTGTATAGGCTAAATCATTTTTAGAATTACCTGTTGGTAATGCTTTACTAAAATCATTAATTTTACGGGCATAAATATCTATATCTGTAAAACCAGTAGCACTTGATACTAATTCTTGAGGGTCTTTGTATTCCTGTATTGCTCCATTATCCTTTGTTGATTTATCTTTATAATTTTCAAATGTAGTATTAAATACATTTAAATTAAATTTATTACCAAACACTTCTGTAGGTTCATCTGCTTCTTCCTTCTGAAACCAATCTCCATAACCATCATCCCCCGATTCCCATAATTTATTATCTTCATAAATTTTATTAAATAGTTTAGCATCAAAACGGTCTTTTTCAACTTTTGGTGTATTATATCTATTATTATCATTCTCATTATTCCCACTATTCCCAACATTCCCACCATTCCCATTCACAAATGCTTTATTCATACTATTATTTCCTTTTTGTTCTTCAATATAATTTTTACTTCCTACACGTAAATCATTAAAATTCCTATCACTTTCTCTATTTTTATATTTTTCTAAAAGGGACATATAGCATTTTGTCACCAGTTGAAATTTTTCAACATTGCCTCCTGCTTTATCAGGGTGTGTTTTCATTGCTAATTTTTTATAAGATGCTTTTAAATCATCTAATGTATAATTCTTATCTAGATTAAATAATTTTAAAGCATCTATATTTGCTTTTTCTAAATCAGTAAGACTTGCTTGATAATGCTGTCTTCTTTGTTTTTGTTTTTCGGCGAATTCCTGTCTTCTTCTTTCTTCTTCTAATTTAAAACGGGCTTCTTCCTCTTCGGCTTCTGTTTTATAATGTTTAGTTAAAGCATCAATAGTATTGAGTTGTTCGGTGCGTTGTAATTGACGACTAGAATTATCTTGTGCGGTAGTCCCCTCATTAAATCCAAAATGAGATGTAATTGTTGCGTTATTTGTATTATTTATATTATTTAGATTATTTATATTAGAATAATTTTGCCTATTATTTAAGGCATTATTGTTATAATTATCTAAGGGTGGTAATGTTGATAATTGTTGATTAATACGTGAAACTTGACTAGATGTCATCATATGTCTATGTTCATTTAAAATTTTTTCTAATAATTTGCGTTTTTGTTGTGGTTTTTTATCTATTTCATTCATTAATTCTTTATTACCTAATATGGCTAATAATTTATGAGTTCCATTTTTATTGTTAGTATTAGTATCTCCTGGTGTTGATACTGTTTGTTGATATTGTTGCGATTGTTGCGGTGGTCTATTGTTTCTAATATTATTACTTAATTCTGCTGGTGATATTACTGGTAGTTGTCTATTATACATATCATTATTATTATTTTGATGTGTATAGTGTTGGCGATTTTGCTGGTGCTGTTGATTTTGTTGTTGTTGATTTTGTTGTTGTTGATTTTGTTGATTTATCAATTGTTGTTGTAATTGCATAATCATTTGTTGATTTTCAATTGTAGATTTACTATTATCATTACCCATAGTATAATATTATAATATTAAGTAAGTTATTATAGTAAGTAATAATTATAGACTATCTTAAGTTTATAAATTTTATAGTTATAGTTATAGTTATAGTTATAGTTTATAATAAAAAATGAAAAAAAATAAATAATAATGACGAATTTAGAATGAATTAAATTAGATATAATTAATTACATATAACTATTTACATATAACTATTTACATATAACTAATAATAAATGATACTAACGCACATAATATACCACCCCAGATTGCGTCCATTAAACTAACATAAATATCCCATTTTTCAAACATAAAGTGATTAGTGAAATCAAAAATAGCATAGGTTAAAGAACCAAATAAACCACCATATATTAAAGCACTTCGAAATCTAGTCATATCAGATTTAGATGTATCAATATGAGGTAAAACAAATGTAATTATACCAATCGCAATAGCCATATAAACAATTAATGCTGAATATAAACGATTATCAGGGTAAGGCTTACCGCTTATTTGTAATGTTTTTTTCTTAAAAAAATCAGCATTTAAGTATAAATAAGGAGCATCAATAGCAATGACAAGTAAAACACAAACTATAAATTGTATAATATTCATTTTATGATGATTAAAATGTATTGAAAATATTTGTATATTATTATTATATTATTAGAATATTTTTATTAGAGATATAATAAATATATAAATATTATATAATAATATATATAAAATACTATAGATAATATATATAAAATAATTAAATAACAATAGAATTAAATAATAAATAACTAATTAAGAACTATGGATATTGATAAAATACAACTCACCTTTAAAGAAAATGATAAATTAGAAACTATTATAAAAAAAATACCGATTTATAATATTGAAAATACTCTAAATAATAAAGTAAAACTATATTTAACCCAAAAAGCAGAAGACATCATTAGATATCACAACCCTATGATGGAATTAAATAACAATAATAAATTATTCTTTGTTTTACCTTATTTACCTAATTATTATTTTATGGTAGCCTATACAGTATTAAATGTAAATCATCCTTATTTATTTTATTTTAACTTAAATCATAATTATATTAATGTTTTAATACCTTTAGGAAAAGATTATAAACAAGCAAATATAAATGATTATAATGAAATTATTAAAACTCTTGTCTTTTCAAATGTATCTAGAAATGGTAAAAATAATTTAAATTCCAAATCCAATACAGTTTTATTATCAGCCATTTATTTATTATTGAATAATACTATTGAAATACGTAAAAATGGTATTTTAAATTCACAGTTTAATATTCTAGCCTGTGAAAATATACCTGTATGTATTACTAAAATGAATGAAATTAGTAAAATGAGATTAAGTGAAAGTGAAAAACAAGTTATGTATAAACAATATAACGAACATTATTTAAAAATTGGATTTGATTTATTGAAAAAATATTTTAAATTATTAGGAAATAAAAATTATAGCGAAGCCTATTCTTTTTTAAAAGGCGGGGAAACAAAACATAATGATTATTATAAAAAAAGAAGATTAAATAATTATTTTAAAAATAATAAAAGTATTATAGGTCATCTAGAAATATTTATTTCATTATATGAAATTTTACATATGGTTAGAATGAAATTATTAAATTATTAAATTATTAAAATTATTTTTTTAAATTAATTATTGTTTTAAAGTTTTATTCAGTTTTATTTAGTTATTAAAATATTTATATAAAGTATAAATAAGATACTAAATTTTAATTTATTTAAAATGTATAAAAAAAATTCTATAAATAAAATTAAAAAACAAAATCATACTCATAAGCGAACAAAAAAACGTAGTTATGGTAAGCCCAGTAATAAAAAGAATACTAAACATAATAAAAGAACACAAAAATATGGTTATTACAATAAAAATAATAAAATAACTAAAAAACGAGTTTATAATAAAAAAAAGAAAGGGTTGGTGGGTGGAGCATCTGGAGTGGCTGTTCCAGCACCTAAAATTATGATTAGCACTAAAAATAAATATCTATATTTAATTCCTGTTTTAAATTATTTACAAAAAACAAATTTATTTGTAAATGGATATATAGATGTAATTTACGCTAATGGTAATTTTCAAATGTATGAAAAAGAAACTATCAATAAAAATTTACAGTTTTTAAATAATTATAATAAACCAACCGATATTTTTAAAGAAGCAGGAAAAATGAATTCATTACCTTTTATTGTTTATATAGATGACAATAATGAAATAATGTATGAAAAACCTTTTCCTAAAAAATTTACATTTTCTTTATATAGTTATCAAAAATATGACAAAGATAAATTAATTCCAATAGTTAAAGAGTATTCACTAGCCCAACTAAAAGAAGATATAAATATTGAGTATTTAAACCAAATTAAATCATCTAGTGAAAGTTCAAAATTAGGGTTATGTTTATGTATACAATTACCTAGCGATGAAACAAGTATTTGTAATTTTAAGTATTTTTATTTAATTATTCAATTATTTAAAAATATTCGTGAAGTATTTAATAATAATCTTTTAACTGTATTTGATTTTGATAATACTTTAACAAAATTACATTTGTTTAAAAGTATCGACAACACAGAAAAAGAATTTGAACAATACACAGATAACAAAAAAAAAGAGTTTACTACCGCATTTTTAAATCCTAGTAATAATGATGATAAATTAAAAGAAGCAGAAATTAATAAATATTTTGGTGAAGGAAATATACAGAAAATATTAGAATTATTTGAAATTATAAAAAGACCATTACGTCCACCTAAACCAAAAGCACCAGCACCAACATCAGCACCAGCACCAGCACCTAAAGCACAAACATCAGCACCACCAGCACCACCACCACCAGAAACAGCACCTAAAGCACAAACAGCAACACAAAGTTTCAATCCTTTTTCACAATCACCAAAAGAACAAACACTTGAAGAAAAAAGAAAACAATTAGAAACAGAATTAATACAAAATTTAGAAAAATTAGATGAATTTTTAATTCATTTAGAAATATCATTTGATAAAACGAAAATAAAGGCAAATATTGAAGAATTAAACTCATTGAAAGAAAAAACAAACTATACTAAAGCAGAAAAAACAATGATAGGAGAATTTATTAAAAATAAATTTACCTTTAATAATTTTAATAATCCTGTTTTAGAAAATGCGATGGAAAATATAATTAGATTATTAACAGACATAAACAAATTATATTTACCATTAGAAACAAACACAAACATAAGCAAACAATATAAAACACTAAACAGTACTTTAACTTATGATTTAAAAATAAAATTAAATAATATAATAGAAGATTATAAAAAAATAGTAAAAAGCAAAGACATATTACAACCACAATACAAACAAATATATAGCAAAATTATATTAATTATATATATGTCTAAAAATATATCTACAACTAGGAAAACTATTAGTGATTTTGTATTATCATTTGTGAAAACTCAAAGTTTATTAGAAAAATATACAGAATTTGTTGAAATAACTAAAAAGGCTGAGGACTCACAATATAATAATAAAGGAGAATTAGAAGGTGTCAACGCGAAAAAGGAAGCCGAAGCCAAAGCGAAACAAGCAGCAGCAGACGCACAAGCAGCAGCAGACGCAAAAGCAGCAGAAGAAGCACAAGCAGCAGCAGACGCACAAGCAGCCAAAGAAAAGCAAGCACAAGAAGAAGCAGCAGCAGCCAAAGAAAAAGCGAAACAGGAAGCCGAAGCCAAAGCGAAACAGGAAGCCGAAGAAAAAGCGAAACAGGAAGCCGAAGCCAAAGTATTACAAGAAGAAAAACACATTGTCGAACAACAACAACAACAACAACATCAACAACAACGTGATGAAGAAAAAGTGCCCCCAGATTTTGATGAACTAACAAGAAGGTTCAAACTATTGAAAGGAAATCTACCTCATATATTACCTCAAAATCAAGCAGCAGCAAAAGCAGAAACCATAAAAATCAATTTAGTAAAGCAAGCAGAAGAATATAATGCAAAATCTGATGCAGATAAATTACTTTATAAATTAAAATGTATAGATAATGTTCTAGCCCTCACCATCGCCAATAATTCCCAAATTTTTTATGATTATTATGATAATAATTATGATTACTTGGGTGATGAGTTACATTATTTGTATTTAGCATATTTACTTACGATTACTAATAAAGAAAAAAACAATTTATATTATATACAATATAAAAACGATCTACAAAAAAACCAAAACTTATCACAATTGCTTAATGAAATAGAAGACTTATACAACGACACAGACGTTCAACAATTTAACTTTAATAAGTTATCAAACAATAAAAAAAAACTTTTATTTAATTTATTCTATGAAGTTATTCAAGTACAAGATGAGTTTGAAGTAGATATAGTAAAATTAAATAAACGTAATAGTGAAAATAAAAGTGGATATCCTACCCAAATACACGCAATAGAATATAAAACAAAGTCACAAGTATCCTCCAAGAATTCGTTATTTTCACCAACATTATCAAGTCCCTCCCTAGCCTCATACTATTTACAACAGCAACAACCACTACTACAGCAAAAGCAACAACAACAACAACAACAACAACAACAACAACAACAACAACAACAACAACAACAACAACAACAACAACAACAACAACAACAACAACAACAACAACAACAACAACAACAACAAGCACTACAACAACAAGCACTACAACAACAACAACAACAACAACGTGAAAAAGAAAAACGTCAAGAAGAACAACAACAACGTGAACAACAACTACGTGAACAACAACAACGTGAACAACAACAACGTGAACAACAACAACGTGAACAACAACTACGTGAACAACAACAACGTGAACAACAACAACGTGAACAACAACAACAACAACAACAACAACAACAACAACAACCCACAACATCACCCTCATCACCCCCACCACCCACACATTTATCAGAACTTACTAAAATGTTATGGAGATTAGAAGGAAAAAAAATATAAAAAAATAAAATCATAAAAATATAATAAAATTTAAACAACATTCAATCGCATATAAATTATAATAACACATAAATTATTGACCATTTTAAAAAATAGTTTTACGTGTGTATTATTTAAATGCCATAATTTACAATATTGATAATGTTGTAATAAGTTAGATAATTCTTTTATAATAATATGTAATCCATAAATTAATTCTTTAAAGTATATATTTTCTATTGCCACTAATTCTTTAGAATTAAGTTCATCTTCATTTATCATTGTTTTTAAAATAGTAAGCACATTTTCTACAAAATATAATAAATTATCTGGTAAATGTGAAAGTCTTTCAACAGGTTTTAAATGTTTTAAATCTTTATAATAATGATAAACATAATTATAAATATAAAGTATTTTAGCATATAATAGTTCTGGTGAATTATAGGTATCACAATAATTAATAACTATTCCATTACCAATACAAAAATGATTAACATAGTCAGCAATAGAATTATTATGTTTTATATATTTTTTTATATAATTAGGAAGGTCATATCTATTAAAAATGAAATCTTCATCATCAAAATCACCTAATAAATCTTTACAATAAATATTTGGTATTCCAAAACATATATATGGACTAGTATCATGTTCATCTGTTTTAATTTCTAAATCTTCTATATCAGCAATATCTTCATTAGGTTCAATATCTTGATTAGATTCAATATTTTTATTAGTTTCAATATCAATATCATTATAATCTTCTGTATCTCCAAAATAAGTTTGTTCTCTATCATAATCATAATAGGTTTCTTCATAGTGTTTTACATTTTGTGTTTCTAATGATAATGAATTCATTGTATCTACTACACCCATAATATTATCGTTTATAGTATTATTTGTTAATGATAAATTATCAAAATTATTATTCATTGTTTCAACATTCATTGTTTCAACATTCATTGTTTCATTATTCATTATTATCTATTCATTCATTATTATTTTTTATTTAAATAAATTAATTTTCAATTTTTTAAATTATAATAAGTGTCTAATTTTCATTATTAGATAAAACTGGCATTTGATTATAAACAACGTTTTTTAAAGTGCCATTAACATCATTAGGGTTCCATTGTTTAGGTCGACCACTACCATTACCATTACCACTACCACCACTACCACCACTACCACCACTACTTTGTTTAGTATCATATTGTATTGTTTTTGCTAATGGAGCATAATTATTCATACGATTATTCAATGTTTCTTTACTATTTAATCTATTATGTTCTTCATTAATTATTTTTTGTTGTGTTTTAAAATCACCTTCAGGATTTGGATTCATAGTAGAATAAAAATCATTTACAGACATATTTGCCATATGTATGGGAATATTTGCCGCTCTAGATAAAGGACTATATTGAGACATTCTATCATTTGCTGATTGTCTATAAAAATCTTTATTGCTGTCTTGTATAACCATACGAGTGTCTTTTTGTAAATTATTACCATTAAAATTACCATTACCATTAAAATTACCATTACCATTAAAATTACCATTACCATTATAATGATTATCTTGTTGTAAAATTGGGTTGATAGGTGTAGCATTTGGATTATTAAAAATCATATCATCTAGTTTCGTATTCATATTTTGACGATAATCTGTTTTCATTTCTTCTTTTCTGTGATAACCTGTATCATTAATTTTATTTGACATAGTAGGTTGTGTATGATTATATTGTGATGAATTAGGATTAGAATTATTCATAGAATTATTCATAGTATGCATATTACGCACATTTAACATACTTACTCCTGTATCGTGTGTATTTTGTTCATTCGTATTTTGAAATTGATTTTGAGTTTGAAACATATCATCTAGAGAACTATAATTTATAGTTGATTTCCCTTGATTATTTTTTGTTGGTGATGTTGGCAATGATGATGATTGTAATGTTTCAAAATTATTATTATAATAACTAGAAAAATGATTATTCTGACTTTGCCCTTGCCCTTGTCCTTGCCCTTGTTCTTGAGCCTGTCGCCCCTGCCCCTGTTGATTTCTACTTTGTGCGGGCTGTAAATTATTTATAGTATTAGCATAATCGCTATTATTATTACGTGAAGATTGAAAATTCATAATAGATTGATTATTTAACATATCCGGAGAATTGGGATTTTTTATTTCAGAATGAAAATAATTTGTATTTAACATATTCATTTTTTCATTAATATCATTACGATGGTCTCCTGATTTCATAGGTCTTTTAATTTGTGTTGTATCTATATTTTTTTTAACATTTTGAAAATTAACATCTTGTTGATTAGGAAAATGTTTAGGTTGAGAAACAGTTTTTACATTAGGTTGAGGTGAATTTAATTTAGTTTTTTCAAACTCATTTTGTAAATTAAACATTTCTTTATTTAATTCATTTAAATCCATTTTTTATTATTAAATTAACTTTTAATAACTTATAATATTAATTTTAATTACTTATAATATTAATTTTAATTACTTATAATATTAATTTTAATTACTTATAATAAATATAAATTAAATTAATTATAAACTAAATAATAAACTATCTTATAATTTTTATCTGAATATAATTTAACAATAAAAAATTAAAATTAAATTTAAATATTAAATATAAACTAAATTATACTAAACTAAATTATACTAAACTAAATTATACTAAACTAAATTATACTAAACTATATACGCAAAATGAATGAAGTATCAAAAATGGTTGTATTTATTTTATTTATGTTATTTGTAACATTAATTATATCTATTATAGTAGAACATTATGAATTATTTATAGAATATAGAGTATCAAAAACAAATAATAAAACTTATGGTGTTCAAGAAGAATTTAATGAAAGCAGTCAAGCATTGGAATTATTAGCAAAATTACATACAGAAATGGATAATTTTGTTGCTGATTTATATAAAAATTATCCTACAGATGAAAGAGTTATAAGATTAGTTAAAGGAATAAAAAAAATGAAAATAGAAGAAGCACCTAATGATGACGGAAGTTCATACACAATTAATAAAGGTGAATTAATGGCTTTATGTTTAAGACATAAAAAAGGAGAACACCCATTTCATGAATACAATACCTTACAATTTGTAATGATACACGAATTAGCCCACGTTGCGAGTATAAGTGAAGGTCATAATCAGGAATTTATAAATAATTTTAGATTTTTATTAAGACAAGCAAATGCTTTAGGTTATTATGAACCAGTCAATTATTCAAATAACCCAATAAATTATTGTGGTATTAAAGTTACAAATAATCCCTATTTTTAAATACTTAATCATCTTTAATAAGGGGTGGTTTTAAATCTAAATAATTTAAGGAACGTTCAAAGGCTTTCTTTTCTTGAACGGTTTCATATACTTTACCACATACTTGTAATCCACCTGCTTCTCCTTTATAGCCTTTATTACCTTTATTACCCATTGGTCCTTGTGGTCCCCTTTGAAATTTAATTTTACTAAATGACATAATAATAAATACCAATATTACAATATTAATAATAATACTAATACCAAATAGGCGAATGGCTGTTAAATTTTTACTACCCATAAATAATCTATCCAATACTTGTAAGCCTACCATACCACCTATTAATATTGATAATGCTATAATAACAAATATTGGTGTAAAAAAATCATTAAAAATAAAAACTTGTTGGGTCGTTTTTTTTATAGTATCCACATTATCATCTATAATCTTTTCTGAAACTTGTTTGTTTGTCATTTTTTAGTATTTTATTATTATTATTATTTTATTACTTTTATTCTTTATTTATAATTTTTATTATCTATAGTTTATCTTATATTATTATTATATATTTTATTATATATTTATAGTTAAATAGATTACTAAATTATATTTATTATATATTTATAGTTAAATAGATTACTAAATTATATTTATTATATATTTATAGTTAAATAGATTACTAAATTATTTTATTTATACTTTAGAGATAACATCATTCAAATAATCATTCATACTATTGTATATTTCTATTAATCCTTTTACACGGGTGGTTGTAAATTCTTCTAAATTACTATTTGCGATTTTATCAAGATAATTTTCAATATGTCCGCATAATTGACCTATTTGTGTTTGCATTATTTCAATACGTTGATTTACATTTAGCATTACAGGTTCAAATTTTTCATATTCATCAACAATTTTTTCATTTAGTTTAAAATTAATATTTTTAACTTGAGTAAATAATCGTATGACTTCTTCTCTTTCTCTATCTAGAGCAAATGTTCCCAAACATTCATCTTTGACAGTATAAGCAGGTTTATTTGGAGGTAAAAGTATTTTACATATTCTTACTACCATTTCTTGTATAGAATTCATAAACACACCACCTTGGGCTATACCATCACTATCAACAGCAACCTTTGTCTCTAAACCATTTTCAAATATTAAATTAATAATATCTAATAATGTATATGTATTTTCTATTTGAACAGGTATAGTTAATAATTTAGTTTGTGCGTTTTCATATACTTTTAAAATCATACTTGGTAAATGTTTTTCTTTCTTTTCGTCATATTTTATTATTTTATTATTATTATTATTTCTTAAACTAATACTTGCTTTTCTAATTAATTCATCATTAAAATCTTCATATTGTTTTTTAGTTTTATCTATTTTATTAAGTAAATCACCTAATGTTGAGGTTGATGTATTAATTGATTTAAATTCGGGAACTGCGTTTCTATAACGATTAAAATAATAAACAATTTCTTGTAATAGTTCAATTTCAAAATATTTACATAATATTAATGCGGTTATAAGTTTAGGTATTTGTATTTGTTCTAATCTAATACCAAGTTCTTTTTTTGCTTTTGAAGTTATATTACCATATTTATTTAAAGAACTATTTAAATTATTAATGATATTATAAAAAAGTGAGTTGTTAGTAAGTTCATTTTGTGAATTACAATTTGTAAGAAATGTATTCATTGGTGTTCTCCAAACACTAAATACTTCTATATCATTTAATGGTTCATTTTCTATTAAATAGGAATTTGATTCAGTATAATCTATTTTTTTTTCATCTATAACATCTATATTGCCAACATACATAAAGACTAATGTTAAATCGTTAGGGTCTATTTCTTCTAAACAATCCATACTTATAGTTGCTGCCTCATTATCTTTTGGTGGTGTGGTGCCAAATCTACAAAGATCGCCTAACGCACTGTATTGAACTGCTTCTAGTTCATCTCTAAATCCTTTTTGATTTATAGTTTGACCTTCTGGTCTCCATATGGTATATGTATCAACATCACCAGTATTTTCATTATGAGATTTAAAAGAAACTAATTGTGTATAATTTTTAGGATATACTATATTACCATCTATCATAAATGAATTTAATTCTAAATTATCTTCTAATCCACCATAAATACTGTCTCCTATTGGTAAATAACCTGTTTTTCCTGTAGGATTTCTAAATGTTCCATAAGTATTTAATGATGCTTTACTAATTTCATTAATTGCTTTAATTAATAATATGGAAATACTGTTTGTATTCATTAGAGCATTAAAATTATCTATTGCTGGTGATGTTTTTGATGATGATGATGAATTTTCTAATATAATATTTTCTATAAATGAATCATAATCAATAGAATTGCCTTTTTCTAAAATTCTATTAAAATAGTTTTCTTTTTTAAAAACAGGTATAAATGCTTTTACTTGTTTATCTAATCTACATATTACATTTGATTGTCTTACTTTTTGAAGATAAATATTATTTTTACAAAAATTGCAACTTACAGAGTTTCCTTTTTTTCCTATGGTTCCTTTTTTACCCCTTTTACCCATATCTCCTTTATAAGAACCTTCTTTTGTATTATAATAAATAAAAATAGCCAGAAGAGTTGATAAATTTAATACAGCAACAAATATAAACCACGAAAAACCACCTTTCATAGTAGATATATCAAACATATCACGTAAGAAATACGCTCCAACACATAAAGCAATAATAATTATTACTATAAACGCAATTTGAAATTCTAATGGTATTGGTATTTTAAAAGACGCTATATCATCTACAAACACAGATAACGTTTCAAACATTTTTTATTGATTTTATTTATTATTGATTTTATTTATTATTGATTTTATTTATTATTGATTTTATTTATTATTATTTTAATATGTTTGATTTAGTATAACTATATTAAATATATATATTTTCTTATAAAAACATAAAATAAAAATAACTATAATAAATTAATATGAAATTAGTTTTTTAATTATATAATAATTTACAAAGTGTTTATAATTTATTTATAAATAATATATTATTATATATATAAATAAATATATATAAATATATAGTCTTATAAAAACTAATAAATTATGAATTTATATAATATTATAATTTCAAGTATTTTATATAGTTTAATATTATTATTAATTGAAGGTATTGTGTTTTTTACACTATTAACTACTATTTTTGATAATCTTTCAGAAACTATTATAAATAATTTATTACTTCAATTAAATAATTTTTTTAATTTAAATTATAATTTGTTTTATCCAGTTATAAACGATGCAACTGAGATAGATTTTAATAATGAAAGTGATTTATTTAAAACATTAGGAATTAAATTATATACTGTTGGAACAATGAGCAAACCAATTAAAGAAGAACAAAAACAAATAAACTTTAATAAATTAAAATCTTATATATTTTATAGTTTAATTATAGTAGGTTTTATTATACTAATTATTGCTATTATTTACATAAATAATAAATTTTATAATAAATTGTCTAATAATAATTTAACTAAAAGTATTATTTCATATAATTTAATTATATCTATAGTATTATTTATAATATTTATAATATCGGTAAGTTTTGTGGTATTTAAAAATCTTACAAATAATATTGATACAAATGAAATTCAAATAAAAATAATAAATACTATATTAAATTTATTAAATAATTAAAATTAATATTGTTTAAAAATACATAATATTAAATATATTTTTTAATATTAATATATTAAAAAAAATATTAAATATATTTTTTAATATTAATAAAAAATATTAAATATATTTTTTAATATTAATATATTAATAAAAATATTAAATAATAATAATTAAACCATATTATTTTATATTATAAAATAATATGGTGAATAAATCTTCTACAATATTAAATATAACTAAAAGTATATCTGAAACAACTTCTAAAGTTATAAATGAAATAGATTTTATAAATCCAAATGTATTAATTGATATATATATAAAATTTATAATAATCGCAAGTATTTTTTATATATTATATAAATATTTTTTGATTGATATAACTATTAATAATATGTATAAATTACTAAACGACAAACTTAATATATATACTCCTAAAATAAAAAAAATAAAAGAAAAAAATAAATTAATATTTGATAGAATAAATAATTTTATGATAAACCGTTCTAATAAACTTAAGAATTTACCACAAAATAAAGATAGTAAGATTAATGATACAAATATAATAATTATTTTTGTAACAATGATACTATCATTATTTATAATTATTGCGGGAATAATATATTTAACAAATGGGTATAATAATATTAATTTTATTAATATAGGCTATAGTATATTATTTAACTTAATATTTATTATATTATCACAATTTATATTATTTTATGTAATTTATTCATTTATTGACCCAATTCAAATCTATAAATTTTTTTATTATGATTATGATATAAAACCTGATAATACTATTTCTTCAGAAACTATTAATTCTATAATAAATGGTGAGACAATTTCCGTTCCAACAAATATATCTTCTATATCTTCTATAACATTACAAGATGAAAAATTAAAATTAATAGATAAAAATAATCAACCTATTATAATAAATTCAAAAAAAATAGGTATTATTTATATATATACGATTATATTTATTTGTATATTTATATTTACATTATTATTATCTATAATAAATTATTTAATTATTTATAATAATTATAAAATAAATAGTAGTATTTTTCCATTCACACAGTTATCATTAATTATATATACATTAATTAGTTGTTTTTCATTAATAATATTTATTATATTATTAATATTATTATTTAATATTATTTAATTAATAAAATATAATTATATTTAATTATATTAGATATATAAACATATATAAACATATATAATGAATAATTTAACATCATTATTTAGTTCAATAATAGCATCAATTCTTGTAACTTTATTTGAAGGTATATTTTTATTTGTAATATTAATACCAGTAATTAATAAACTTTCTCATCGCATTGGATTTAAAATAAATGAAATTTTATATTTTAAACAACATAACAATTCATTTTATACTCATAATAGTACAATTATACATCTACATCCTAAATATTATTTAAGAGATGACTCTGGTTATTATTTAAGAGATGAATTAGGTAATATTATAATAAATCCAAAATATAAAGACAACGAACAATTATATCAGGATGAGATGGACTTATATTACTATAAACTATATCGTTCATATAAAAATATATTTACACCTACAGAAAAAACTATCTTGAAATATGGTGCTGTTGATGAAGAATTGTTTTTAAAAACACAAAAAAATATACCATATATTATGTATGCTTTAATTATGTTAGTATTAGTTATAGGATTAGTAATTATAGTTATTATATCTAAAAAATATAAAATTGATATTGATTATAAAATTTCACTAATTGTTTCAGTAATATCATTTATTTTAATATGTGGATTTGCAAGTACTATATTATGGTTTTCTGTTTTTGCACAATCCTATAAATTAGATATTAATAAAAGTTTATTTAAATCTTTATTAGATACTTATGTTAATTTATAATTATGTTAATTTATAATTATGTTAATTTATAAAAATAAAATCTAATGAATTAATTAAGTAATAAAAAATAGTTATGGAAACACCAGTATATATATTTATTATTTTAATAAATGTATATATAGTATATATAATATTCTCTATATATTTTTATGTTATATTCAGGTATTTTTTACACGGAATTGAAAAAAATGGTATTATACATTTTTTTAATAAACATGTTGACTTTTATAAACCTGTAATTAAATTAACAAAAGAATATTCGAAAACCAATGTCGAAGAAGTAATACAATTACTTCAAAAAGAAATTAATAACTCAAAAGCTATTGATGAATCAAGTGATTTTACAGTAGGAACAATTGCGCTTGTTACAAGTATATCAATTTTATCTATTATTGTTATAGTCTATTTTTATATATATTATAAAGAAATAACAGCACAAATTACACTAATGAGTATTATATCTACATTTATTCTAAATTTTATTTTAATAATAGGTGGTGAATTAACTTTCTTATATATAGTTTATTCTAATATTGATGTTATCAATATTCAAAAAATTTTAAATATACAATAAATTAATATTAAACTATACAAATATTTTATTCTTTTTTCAAATTTAATTTCTTTTTAGCTTTAACTTCTTTTGGTTTAGCTTCTTTTGGTTTTGTTTCCTTTTCCTTCTTCTCCTTTTTAGGTTTAACTTCTTTCGCACTTTTATTACGACCACCACCACCTCTTTTAGGTTTGTCTTTATTTTTTTCAATGACTTCTAAAGCCTGTTCCAGAGTAATAGTTTCATAAACATCTTTTATTTTTTTAGGTAAAGGTATATTTTGGTCGCCTTTATATTTAATATATGGACCATAATATCCGACTTTAATTATAATATCTGTATTTAATTTAATATCTTTCTTATCATTTTCAGCCTTACTAATCTTTGCTTGTTCATAATAATCTAAAATGGTTTGTGCTTCTTCAAAAGTAATAGTATCTGGTTCTATAATACAATTTTTATTGGCTTTCATATAATTATCAATACTATAATTAGAATTATTATAAGAAATATAAATATTTTTCGCCTTTTTAATAATAATATCATTTTCTTTATACAAACCTAAATTTTTTGGATAAATTAATAAACTTAATGCTTTATCCAGAGTCATCCTTTCAAAAGAAGATGTAAAACTCGCAAAACGTGCTAATTTTTTATCAGGATTTTCTTCTATAATTAAAAATCCATTTTTAGATTTGATAGCAACAATAGGAATATTAGTTTCAGGATTTAAACCTAATGAACGTCGTGAATCAGAATCAGCCTTTGGGTCAGCAGATTTAAGTGTTTTACGACTTTTTAATGCTTCCATTAAAGTATTTATAATAGGTGTTAATTTTAAATAAACTGTATCTACTACTTTATGCCATTCTTGTTTGCCTTCAGCAATATCATCTAAAAGACTTTCAATAGTTGCCGTATAGTTATAATCCATTAAATCTGTAAAGTTTGTAATTAAATACTCATTTATCATAATGCCTAAACTTGTCGGTATTAATTTATTTTTATCACCTTCAACTTTACCATCTTTGGTTTCTATTTTAATAGTATCGGGATAAGTATAATTTAATGTTGTAAGTTTTACTTTTTTAGGTGGTAAATTCTTTTTTTCTACATAGTCTTTATCTTGAATTTTACGAATGACTGAACTATAGGTGCTAGGGCGTCCAATACCCAATTTTTCCATTGCTGAAATAAGTGATGCTTCTGTATAACGACTTTGTTTAGGTTTACTGTATTTTTCATTACACATCATCATTTTTACAAAAGCAGGCTCTCCTTTTTTCAATGTATCATATATTGTTTCTAAATATTTATTATGTTCTGTATTCGCTGTTTTTACTTCTTTATTTTCATTGTCTTTATCATTCTCATCATCTTCATTATCATTAGTCTCATCATCATTAGACTCATCATCTTCATCTCCAGATGAATTTTCAACTTCATCAGTATCTATTTTTTTTTTAGTTTTTTTATGATAATTCTGTGCTTTAAGAAAACCTTCAAAAATAACTTTTTCGTGTTTTCCTGTAAAAACAAGTTGTTCTTTCTTTTTACTATTATCATTACTTTCAGTAGAAATTTTAATAGTTCTAATTTCAAGAGTAGCAGGTGTCATTTGACAAGCAAGTGTTCTACGCCAGATTAATTGATAAAGACGATTGTGTTGTGATGTTAAACCATCCATATTTAATACACTTTCTTTAGTAAAATCAACAGGACGAATACATTCATGTGCCTGCTGTGCTGAACTACTTTTTGTTTTATAAATTGTTTTTTTATAATAAGTATCTCCAAATTTACGTTCAATTTGGGTTTTAATAGATTTCATAGCATCTTCGGCAATTGCCGTTGAATCAGACCGCATATAAGTAATTGCTGATGCTTCATATAATTTTTGGGCTACTTTCATAGTTGTATCTGGAGACATACCTAATGTAATACTCGCTGATTGTTGAAGACTACTTGTAATAAATGGTGGTGGTGGGGAACGAGTTGAATTATTTTTAGTTAAACTTTTAATATTAAATGTTGCTTTATCTTCTTTAACATCTTTATATAATTTCTCAATAATAGATTTATCTTTTATTTCATCATCACACGTTGTATTAATAATATTTGTATTATTATTTAATGTATTAGATTTATTAGATTTATTATTTAATTTAGATACTGTTAAATGTTTCTTATCTAGAACAAAATCAGCATTTAATTTAAAATAAGAAGATGACTGAAATTTAGCAATTTCATTTTCACGTTCAATAATTAATTTAATAATAGGCGACATAACCCGTCCACAACCTAAATAAAAGTTAGAAAACTCCTTCCAAAGTAAAGGTGAAATACTATACCCAATTAATTTATCAAGACACATACGACCAAATTGTGTATGAACTTCATTCATATTAATTAGGTCTTGTTTAATAACTGCTTCGGTAATTGCTTTTTGAGTAATCTCATTGAAAATAATACGTTTTCTATGTTCTGGTTTTACTTTTAAAAGTTCAAAAACATGATGTGCGATCGCTGCACCTTCATTATCACCATCACTTGCTAACAAAACACCATTACACGTTTTATATAATTTTTTAAGATTTGAAATAACATCTTTTTTACCCGATATATCAATAAATTCAGGAGTATAATTATTTTGAATATCAATAGACATTTTTTTAGGGTCTAAACCTCTAAAATGACCCATAGAACTTGTTACTATATAATTATCACCTAAATAAGATTGTATTTTTTTTACTTTTGAAGGTGATTCAACAACAACAAGTGTTTTTGACATTCTTTATGGATAGTTTAATTATTTATAATATACTTTAATTATATAATTATATAATTCTATTTTATTTTTAAATTTTTAATCTATTAATTTCAATTTTTAAAATATAATAATAAATAAAAATAAATATAAAAATAAATAAATATAAAAAATATATAAATACTAATTAAATAATATATAACTATCATTATTATAACAATAACAATGCCTGAAGTTATTGAAGTTCGTAAATTTGCTGATATATTATCTGAAAATGTAATAGGTAAAACTATAACTCATATAAATCTACTTAAAGGACGTTATAAAAAAAAAGCATTTGATGGATATAACGATTTAATTAAAGCATTACCATTAAAAATAGAGGCAATACAAACAAAAGGTAAATTTACATATATGACATTTGTTAGTGATAATAATAGTGTTAGTGATAATAAAAAATTTTATTTATTTAATACATTAGGATTATCTGGTGGCTGGACTTTAAAAAGTGATAAAAAAATTAATTTTGCTAAATGTAAAAATTGTAATTATATAGAAAAAGAAATAAAAATAGAAAATGAAAGAGAAAATGAAAATGAAAGAGAAAATGAAAATGAAAGAGAAAAATATATTTTTACTTATCCTTCTATGTTAGATTATATTTCTAAAAATAGTGAAACACAATGGATTGAAAATGACTTAAAACATTTAAATGTGGAATTTATAACAAACTATAAAAATATATCTTTTTATTTTTATGACCAATTAAGTTTTGGAACATTAAAAGCCGTTGATTGTAATACTAATGGTGAAACTATATTAGAAAAAAAATTAAAAGAATTGGGACCCGATTTATTAGATGATAAAACAACTTTTGAATTATTTAAAAAACAGATTAGAAAGAAAGTAAATGAAAATAAAGCCATTGGAAATGTAATTGTAAATCAAAAAATAATATCTGGTGTAGGTAATTATTTACGTGCTGACGCATTATGGATGGCTAAACTATCACCTTTTCGTAAAGTTCAAGATAGTTCTGACGATGAATTAAAACTATTATATGAAGCAATTGTGGGTTTAATCTGGGGAGATTATAATTATAAATTTGCTATAAAACAAAAGTATATTGAACCTTCTCTAAAATTACCTCATCATTATAATAGAGATTTTTTCATTTATAATCATACTAAAGATATTTATAATAATACAGTTACAAAAGAACAATTATATGAAGGTAGTCAAAAACGTTTTATTTATTGGGTTAAAACTATACAAGTATAAGGTTTTATTAATTAGAGTTTGTTATGTAAAATAGAAAAAATAACTATTTTAGGATTTTTTTAGGATTTTTTTTAAATTTTAATAAAAAAATTGATTTTTTTATTTTTTTAGTTATAAATTATAATATTCTTTCGATTGTATATTACGTTTGAAAGATTTGCTACGATGGGTGCTGAACTCTCAATTTTTACGGAAGAAAAGGATGAAAATCCTAATATTACAAATCGTTTCTTTGTCAAAAGTGATAAAGAAACTATTGTGGTTGTTTATACAAACCCTCCTAATGAAACATATTCTAAACCATCTTCTTCGTTTCGTTTTACAAAAGGAGATGATTTGATGTTTTGCCTCAATGCTTTGAAACACGCAGGCTTTCACCCATATAAGAGTAATGGAATTGATGCTGGCTTTTCCTTTATTGGTGAGGAAAATACCTTCCCCAAAATGGCTGCTATGAAAGCCACATTGGGACCGGGAGACAAAACTTGTTTTTGGAATGCAATTACAGCAACGTTGAACATTCCCAACAAGTGTTTGACTTTTGAAGAAATTGAAAACCTCTTCAGTGAGATTAAACGGGATAACACTATTCAACCTGTTTTTACAAAGAATGAAGAAGATTTTCCAGTGATTCCTAACAGTCGAACTTCAACACCAGTGGTTGAAGAACCTCGTGATTCGGCTTTTGATGTGGTTGAAGAAATACCTACCTCGGCTCCTGTTGTGGTTGAAGAAACACCTACCTTGGAGCATGCTGTGGTTGAAGAAACACCTACCTCGGCTCCTGCTGTGGTTAATGTTAAAGAAACACCTACCTTGGCTCTTGTTGGGGTTAAGAAAGATGCTTTGTGTGAAAAAACAATTAATTTTCCCTCAGCAACTGTCAAAGTTGATAACATCCATGCGAAACTTATTCGTGATGGGAACGGTGGTCTGGGAACTATTAATATCCGTGATACTGGGTATGCGATTTATTTCGCAATGTATCCTGTGAAGAATGGTAATATTCTTTGTGCTTGTATTTCAATCAACGGCATTCAGTGCCAGGTTGTTTATTGAACACATAGTGTGTGTTTATATTTATTACATTCTTTTCATTTTTTTTTATAAAAAGTAAAAATTATCAACATTAAATAAAATAAAGTAAAAAAAATAATCAACTAAAACTAAACGATATCAATGAAACTAGCATATAATTAACACATAATTCATAATAATAACCACTCATCAAGTAGGTCAATCAATATGTTGTCTGCTAAAAGTGCAATTTCTTTTTTTGTAATAGTATAGAAGATAGTATCTAAAAGTCCCGTATCAATAGGGTCATACGTAAAAGAACCTGTAAATCTCTCTACAAATTCTGTATTAAACTCCAGAATACATTTGTCCAACTCTTTGAGAGTTTCATTTTCTCCTTTTTTAGTATTTATTAAATTAATTTTTTTTTATTTATAATTTAATAAAAAAATATTAAAAAATAAAAATCAAAAATAGTGTCTGGACACTAATTGTCCAGATAATTAATATATATAGGTATACAAACTAAACTAACTAAAGAGTAGTATGTAATTCTCCATTTTTCAAGTAGGGTTCACCAAGAGGTGGATATTGTGTGGAAATTGGTGTCTTGAAGTTAGGGTGATTTTGAAAACAATCAATGTCATTGTCAATTTCATCTTCCAGCACGAGACTCGCCCCTTTCCCGGTGTATTCGCTGGCACCCATATCGCCATCTGAATCAAGAAATACCCATTCTTTTTCAGGTGAAAGAAGAAATGTTTCCCCATCTAAAACAGAATATTTCTCTGAAACTTCTAAAATATATGCCGTTTTTTCTACAGCATTGTTCAGTTTAGATATACGTGGTTCCATATAGTCAACGAATCCAACCTTCTGGATCCAATTCTGTTTTTCATCGACTACTTTCAAGTAAAATGTCTTTAGAGCATTTTTTGCGGTCTCCATGTTTGTTCCTGCATCTTCAAGTTCAATTGCCGAAAACATATCAGAATTAACTTGTATATCTGGAGGCAAATTCGAGCCATTAAAGACGTCCCACGTTTGTTGGGATGGATTTGTCTTGGTGTCCTTGATATTATCCCCACAATAAATTTGAAATTTATTGCCTTCTGCGAAACCATAGAAAACAATAGAACCCAAACCAAGATTATTTGGGAGAAATTTCCAGGAAAAAACCGAGACAACATGCGTTCTCATCGTAGGTTTTGAAAGCACAAAACGGCTCGTGTTTGATTCTTTAGTCCAACGAGAAAAGTGTTCATCATTCCAAGAATTATTGGTAGGATCCTCAAAAAAGAGAAAGACAGTTCCTTCAGTTCGCTTCAATGTCCATACACACGTTTTTGGCATTATTAATGAGTTTACACGCGGTTTTGAAAACATTGTGTCATTTTCATCAAACTCAATACCAGAACCAGGCATCTCCCAACCAACAGGCATAACAGACGACATCTTCAAATATGAACAACACAGTAATATTACAATGTTAAAAATCACAATAATAATTTAATTTTAACTAAATATAAAAAATCAATTTTATTCATTTATATTATTTTTTTTCTAAAATATATAATTATACAATCATAATAATAATCATAATTTTATATCTATAAATTTAACTATAAAAAAATTGATTTTATATAAATAATTAATTTAAAACTATAATTAAGATTATTATAAAGTATAGGATTACATAAATTTACATAGATTTAACTAAATTTACATAAATTTAACTAAATTTACATAAATTTAACTAAATTTACATAGATTTAACTTAACTATATTTATAATTTATAAAATGGAGCCCGAATTTACTTTAGTTAGTTCTAGAAAAAAGAATAAACCAAATTCTAATCAACAACAACCAATAATTCAACAACAACTTATAACTCAACATAATCCTGAAATAAATGAAGAAAACCAAAACAAATATGATAATGCAGAAATACAAAAAGAACAAAAGTTTTTAACACAAGAAGAAATGGTTAATAGATTAATTTCTAAAATTGAAACATATAAAAATGTTGATATTAAAACTAAAAAAATTGAGAAAGAAACTGGTATGTTTTATGCTATTAATTTACGTATTGATTTATCTACTATTGGTTCTGGTGTATTTCATTCTGCTAAACTTAATACTGTATCTCATATTAATCGTATTGTAAATATTAAACTTATATTTTCTGATAATGAAATTTTACACGAAGATATGAAAATTAATAGTGATGCTTTAATTCAATGCTTTAGAGAAATTGCTCCTAATACAATTACAAATATTAAGATTGATACATTTAAAGACCAACTTGAAAACGAACATTTATGTCTTACTATTTCTACTGTTAAAACATCGTCTTTAACTTATATTTATGATAAAACAATCGAATATGTTAATGTTATTAATGAAAAATATGGAGAAATTCAAAAAACAACACATCAGTATAAAAAATATAATACAATGAATCATTATGAGACTAATGAAACTTTGGACGAAGAACCAATTATTAATGTAGAATCAATTATTAAGGAAGAACCAATTATTAAGGTAGAACCAATTATTAAAGTGGAATCTGTTAAAAATACAATTAAATCTTTTGAAGATAATGAAACACTTAATAATAAATTAATAATTAATAATTCTATTAAAACAATTGTTGATGAATTAACTAAACAAGAAAAACGTTTGTTAGTATATCTTGGAAATGTAAAACACGCACAAATAATTATTTTAGAAAATAAATCTAGTGAACATATTGTAAAAGAATTAAATAAAGAAGAAAAACGTTTAGAATTAGAAATTGAAAATACTAGAAAACTATTGAAAGCACAAACATATGTTTTAGAAAATACTGTATTTAATAAAGATACGCTAATTAATGAAAAACCAATAAGTGAAAAAACAACTAATGAAAAACCAATAAGTGAAAAACTAATAAGTGAAAAACTAATAAGTGAAAAAAATAGTAAAACATCATTTGCTGATAAAGTAGCCTATGGTAATCATTAAATAAAATTAATCTTATTAAATTAAATTAATCTTATTAAATTAAATTTATTATATTAAAAATTTGTAAATGTCATATTTTTCCTTTCTTCAAATGTTTTTTTTTGTGTTCTTTCTTTTAGAAAATCAAAATATGTTTTTGCTATTATATATCTTTCATAAATATTTTTAGAATGTTTATATTTTGTATGTTTATATTTATTTAATATTTCTAATCTCACTTTTAATATCATTGCGATTTGTGAAATACGTTTGTGTTCATAGTGTTTAGATTTATATAATTTTTCTAATTTATGAATAGTATTTTTAACTTCTTCTATTGTTTTATAATGTATATGTATTGTATCTTTAGGATTTGTATTTTTATAAACATCATATGTTTTTGAATTATTTTTATTATATAAAAATTTATTTTTTTTAACTGTTTTCTTACTAGTTATTTTACTAGTTATTTTACTAGTTTTTTTACTAGTGGTTTTACTAGATTTCTTACTAGTTTTTTTAATAGTTGTTTTTCTCATTATAATAATATATTATAATACTATTTATATATTATAATACTCTTTATATATTATTAAGATAAATTTCTAATAAGTTGTTGTGTAATTTCATAATTATAATTTCTTTTTAAATCATATTGTATTTTTTTTGGACTAAATCCTGAATTTTTCATTTCGATAATTAATTTATTCATTTCATTATTATCTATTTTATTTATTATTGTATTATTATTTTTACTAGAATTATTATTATTATTATTATTAGTTTTATTTTTATTAGATTTATTATTATTAGTTTTTGTATTATTGTCTAAGTCTAAAATAGTATCATTTATATCTAGAATAAAATCATTATTAGTATTAGTATTAGTATTAGTATTAGTATTAGTATTAGTATTAGTATTAGTATTAGTTTTAGTTTTAGTTTTAGTTTTAGTTTTAGTTTTAGTTTTATTATCTATTTTTGCGTTATCTTTAATAATCTTATAATTTAATTCAATCCCTGAACTCGTTGTTTGATAACCTTCAATTATAATAGTTGGTGGAGAACTATGAACATTTTGATGGCATTTTTTACATAATGAAACTAAATTCCACAATTTATTTTTATTAAATATACCATTTTCATTATCATTAATAATATTATTTTCATTCGCATCACATTGTTGATTAATATGATGAACATCAGTGGCATTTGTATTTTTACAAATTTCACAGGTAGAAATAATTTTATTAATATTGTATTTTGAACCTATACTGGTATGATTTATATTTAAACTTTCATTACCAATTTGTGTTTCGTCATTAATATTATTAATTTCTCCATTCATTATTGTTTTTATACTATTCATACTTTCTCTAATTTCTTTTGCTTTAAGAATAAAGTCGTGTTCTAATTCCATAGTTTCACATACTAAAATACCATATGATTTTGGACCATTACCAGGTTGTAATTTTCTACTATAAATTAATTTAGAAGGATTATTTACATCTCTTTCAACTAATAAATGAAATAACTTAACATTTTCTAATTCTTTAATATAAGACATATCAGCCAAAAAATGTAAATGAGTAGCAAAAATAAAACTACATTTGCGTTTAGATAATGTTCGCACACCCGAAGCCACTAATGCCGTAGCATCTTGAGTTTCAGTGCCACTACAAAGTTCATCGCCTAAAATAATTGAATTCTCATTAGCATATTTTAAAATAACTTTAAATTCTTTCATTTCAACTTCAAATGAACTTAATCCTGCGTAAATATTATCATTACTGCGTATTCTTGTAAATAAATAATGGTATGGTTTATAAGTAAAATGACTAGATGCTACATACATTCCTGCTTGTGCCATAATAATATTAATACCAATAGATTTCATTAAACTACTTTTACCAACAGCATTTACTCCAAATAATAACATACCATCAATATTATCTTTACTATTATTTTTACCCATACTATCTTTACCCATACTATCTTTACCCATTACAATATCATTTGGCACATATTTTGTATTCTTAGATATATGTTCTATGATAGGATGTCTTATTTTATCAGCCTTTACAAAACTATGTGAATTATTCATATCAATTTCAGGGCATACATAACCTTTTTCTATCGCATTTAAAACATTTGACTGAAGAACATCAATTTCAGCAATAAATTTAGAAAATGTTAATAATGTATTAATTTTACTGTTGCGATTATCATTAGGTTCATTAGTATCATTAGTATCATTAGTTTCAATAGTATCATTAGTATCATCAATAATACTATGTTGTATCCATTTTATAAATTCGCCTTTTACTAATTTACCTATTTTTTCAATATTTACTTTTAATGTTCCATTACTACTTTTTAAATGAATAATATCAAGTTCCCACTTATTTTCTTTCATTTGGTTAAATTTAATATCTTTATGTGTAATGGTATATTTACCAATTTTAATTTGATTTTTATGTTTATAAAAATAGTCTTCTAAAATGTCCTTTTTTGTTTTTGTTGTATAAATATAAATACCTTTAGAAGTATTATCACCAATACATATATTTACTTTTGATGTATCTTTATTAAATTTAGGTTCAATAATAATTGATAATTCATTTATAATCGTTTCTAATAACATTCTATCACAATCAATCTCTTCTTGTAATTCATCTAATACTTTAGAAACACCCTTTATAAAAGGATTATTTTCAATACCACTCCAAATATTACAATTTAAATTTTCTAAAATTATAGTATCAGTAAAAAGTCTATGTATCTCAATAAATGATTGAAATTGTTCTAGACTAGGTATTATGTCTAATAATGCTTTAACTAGTGTTGTAGTAGTATTATTATTAGTATTATTAATATTATTATTAGTATTATTATAATTTTGATTTGATACAATACTATGTAAATATTCATATACATTTATACATTTATAGAGTGAATCAATATAATTACCTATATCATTTGGATTAATATTATGTGTAATCATTTTTCTCAAATAATTATCAATGTTTTTAATACCAAATAAATGTTGTCGCAATTGATATAAGGGAGAGCCGTATTTATCATTCATTGATGAAACCATATTTTTTTTCATATAATTATTATGTATTGTTTCTAATTCACCTATTGTTTGATAGCGTTTTTCTAAAATATCATTGTTTGTAATTGGAGTTGATAAACGTGTTCTAAATAGATTTTTACCCAAAGGTGTTTTAGTATTATCTAATAAATCTAATAAACTAATCCGTTTTATATGTTTGCTAGAACTAACTGTATTTGTAATACTACCATCATTACGAAGATTATCAATAATATCTAATTGTTCTAGTGAATTATTTGCCAACATTAAATAATTATCACTATTTAAAATAATTTCAGGTTTATCTAATTTTTGAATAATACTTTTATCGTGTTTTAAAATAAATTCTAAAAGCAAAGTTAAGGCTATTCTAGAATAATAATGTTCAGCACCATCAATATCCAATTGTTGTGTAATATCCATTAACCCCCTATATTTATTATAAACACTATTAAAAGTTAAATTTTGATAATTTAAATTAGAATATTTATCATCCATTGTATCACGATTTATAGTGAATTGATAATTAAATAAATGTAAAGCATTAATAAGTGTATCATCAGTTAAACTATCGTAGTTTTGTATATAAATAGTTAATTCTTTTGGATTTTTAATTGTTAATAATTTTAATAATTCATCAAATGGTATTGAAATATCTGTTGATGATGTATTATTTAATGCTAATAAACCATTATGACCTGTAATACAATCAACATAACTAACACCAATATTTACAATTGTTGGGTTAAGTTTATTTGGTTTATAATACGTTGGTAATTGTTCAATATAAATAACCATAGATACTGTGGAATAAGAATCGGAATGAATATTAATACCAGGACTTAACACCGCAGTTTCTTTACGTTCATATTTATTTCTACCTATACATTCTTGTTCGAATACAACTACCGTCCATCCGAATTTATCAATGGCTTTTTGAATATAAGGTTGAACATAAGGCAACTGAACACCTCCCATAAATACTTTAATATCAGGATTTTTATATACTTCTTGCTTTTTTTCAGCAACTTTTAAATTTACATTTTCACAAAACTCCCAAAGATCTCCAACTCGCGAACCATCAGGATATATTAAACCATATATTTCTAAAAATTCACCAACTTGCATTAATACAATAATTTTATCTTTTTTAAACTTATCTTTATATTGTTTTAAAGTATCCATATAAAATTCAACCACTTTTTGGGGTTGGGATTGGTTTTGGTTGTGTTGAGTTGTCATTTTTTATACTTAATTATACTTAATTATACTTATTTTATATTAAAAATACAATAAAATAAGTGTGTTTTATATATATTTATAGTATAAATTATGTTTAAATTAATAAATAAAAATATAAAATGTTTCTGGATAAACACTATTATTTAGAAAATACAAAATAAATATAAACTAAATAAATATAAAATAAATGAATTAATAAAAATAAATGAATTAATAAAAATAAATGAATTAATAAAAATAAATGAATTAATAAAAATAAATGAATTAATAAAAATAAAT
>Ga0209714_1000170_pt1 | contig 43476 bp, 70 predicted proteins | sample COGITO_mtgs_1104_5_FD_185517 | JGI IMG/M metagenome (GOLD analysis project Ga0209714, IMG submission 185517) | Pelagic marine microbial communities from North Sea - COGITO_mtgs_110414 (SPAdes) (version 2) | ecosystem: Environmental > Aquatic > Marine > Epipelagic ...
TATGGCATTCGCTGATACTCGTGATGCACAGTTTAACTTTGATGCAAGTGGTAATAAGAACAACTGGACAGCTAACAACATCAACAGTAATGCTTCTGGTGATACTACCTACGACATCATGACGGATGTCCCTACACTAACCGATGAAGATACGGCTAACTTTGCTGTTATTAATCCTTTAAATTCATCTACTACAACAGTGCCTACAACCTCTAATGCTAATTTAAGAATAGTAGGAACTGTTAATGCTTATCAGGGTATGTATATGTCAATGGCTATACCTTCAACTGGTAAATGGTATTTTGAATATACATATGACACTAAACAAACGGTAGGTGGAAATCAACAAACTTTAATTACTCCTAGTCCTTCTTTGTCTGGAAGTGGTGCTACATCAGACAGCACAACTTTGTATGGATTATATTCCAATAGTAACTATCAATATGGTTCTACTGGTCAAACTGATTTAGGTATTGCTGCTGTAGCTGGTAATACACAAATGGTTGCCTATGATTCTGATACTGGTAAATTATGGTGGGGATACAATGGAACATGGTTCTTATCTGGAAACCCAAGTGCTGGAACTAACCCTTTAGCAACTCAAACAGCTAGTATAGAAAAATACATAGCTAATGTTACTTATGGAACAAGTGGTACTACCTCTTACAACTTCGGACAACGACCATTTGCCTACACACCACCTACAGGCTATTTAAAACTCAATACATTTAACCTACCTGATAGTAGCATTGAAGATGGTAGTGAAAATTTTGATACTGTGCTTTATACTGGCGATGGTACAGATGATAGATTTATTAATACAGGATTTAGTACAGATTTTACTTGGTTAAAAAATAGAGGAACTACTAATAGTCATTACTTATCTGACAGTGTGAGAGGTAATGAAAAATCTTTATTTAGTAATAACACAGCAGCTGAATTTGATTATGCAGCTTTTGGTGGTCTTTCATTTTCAACAGGTGGAATTACAGTAGATACAGGAACCAGTAACGTATTCAATACTTCAGGTGGAGGTTTTGTAACATGGAACTGGAAAGCAGGAGGTACAGCAGTATCTAACACAGACGGAACAATAACATCACAAGTATCTGCTAACCCAACTGCTGGATTTAGTGTGGTGACATTTACTGGCAATAGTTTAGCAGGTGCAACAGTAGGGCATGGACTTGGGGTTGCTCCTAAAATGGTTATATTGAAAAATTTAGCTGTAGATAATTGGATTGTCCACAACAATAATTTACCTGCTGGACAAGTATTATTATTAAATGGTACTAATGCTGCTTTTACATCGGCTACATCTATAACCACTTCCGCAACTACTTTAAATTTAACTAACAGTTCTGCATATTATGCTACTGGAAAAGATTTTGTATCTTACGTTTTTGCAGAAGTAGAAGGATTCAGTAAGTTTGGTAGCTACACAGGCAATGGTTCTACTGATGGTACTTTTGTATACACAGGGTTTAGACCTGCGTTTGTGATGATTAAGAGAACTGATGGTGTTGCAAACTGGGTAGTCCTTGATGCTACTAGAGATTCTTATAATGTAGGAGGGCTAGAGTTGTTTCCAAATACAAGCGGAGCAGAGAATAATAATAGTCCTGAAATTGATTTTCTATCTAATGGTGTAAAACTGCGTTGGACTTATAGTGGCACTAATGCAAGTGGTGGTACATACATATACATGGCATTTGCCAGCAATCCATTCAAGAATTCCCTAGCCCGATAATGAATAATATAACTAATAAAGGTAAAAATGAATTAGGCAACAGGTATGAAAGATTACTTGTTATTAACTCCTATGCAAACGATAAGTTTGGCAATAAACAATGGGTAGTTAAATGTGATTGTGGCAATGAAAAGGTTGTTGTTGGCATGAATCTTCGTAAAGGATTAACTAAATCATGTGGGTGCATTCAAAAAGAATGGGCAGCTAATGCTTTAACTACTATGAATACAACTCATGGCAAATCCTATACAAAAGAATATAAAACTAATAATGCTATAGCATATAAATTACGCAAAAGAAAACAAATGCCCACATGGGCAAATAAAGAAAAGATTAAAGAAATTTATTTAAATAGACCTTATGGTTATGAAGTAGACCATATTATACCTCTTAATGGTAAGTTGGTATCAGGATTGCATATAGAAACTAATTTGCAATATTTAACCCCAAGTGATAATAAAACTAAAACTAACAAATTTAACGAAGGATAATTATGGCATATAAAATAAACAATAAAACAATTCCAATAGATAGAGGTTTTACTCATAATGAAATTCAGTACCCACGAAATTGGATTCGTTTATCTACCCAAGAAGATAAAGCGGCAATAGGAATGGTGTGGGAGGATGACCCAGTGAGAGCATCAGATGTATACTACTGGAATGGTGAACTAGATAATCCTAAAGCATTAGAAGATGTAGATGCGGTAGATGAAGATGGCAACCCAGTATGGGAACAAGAGCTAGATAATTCTGACCCAGAGAATCCAGTCATGGTAGACACCGATGTTCAGGTAGTTACTCATGGTCTAAAGCACACAATGATAAACCAAGTTAAGCATACAGCAGGTACGATGCTAGCACAGACAGATTGGTATGTAGTACGCAAAGCAGAAAGAGAGGTAGCAATACCAGAAGACGTAGTAGCAAAACGCTCTCATGTAGTAGCAGAATCAGAAAGACTAGAGGTAGCTATAACAGGATGTACTGATGTAGAGGCGTTGATTGAGGTAATGAACTCACAAAACTGGAGTGAATAATGTTTGGTATAACCGCATTTTCTGAAGCACCATTTAGTGCAATATCAACAGGCATAAGATTTGGTGCTGCCTCTATTGTTGCGGCAGCCGTAGTATCGGTTATTACTTCACCACAACCCGTAAGTGGAAACGCCTCTGTTAATGGTTACGCTAATGTTGTGGTTGTGCCTTCTGGAATTATTCGTGGAGCTTCAGCATCCATTCTTGGTAATGCTAATGTTATTGCCTCACCAAAAGGAACAGTAGGTGGTAGTGCAGTTATTACTGGAAATGCTACTGTAGTTGCAATATCAGCAGGACAGTTAGTATTTGGTACAGCTAACATAGACGGAACAGCAACACTTTCTGCAGATGGTAACTTTGTTGCAACAGGTTATGCTTCAGTTAATGGACTAGCAACAGTAGACGCACAAACTTCAGTAACATACAGTGCACACGCCTCTGTATCAGGCACAGGCAATTTAATCGCTGATGGACACATTCAAGGTAATAATTGGACTGATGTTCCTGTTGGCACAAACATATGGTTAAGGATAGGATAAATTATGAGTAGAGATAAGGTAAGCGAATGGTCATCCACTCCATCGGATAATACTGATATTGGTGGTATTAATATTGCGGAAGGTATGCCGCCCGCAAATGTCAATAATGCTTTAAGAATGGCAATGAGTCAACTTAAAGACCAACAAACAGGTACTGATAGTGATAACTTTACTGTTGGAGGCAATTTAGCTGTTACAGGAACGTCTACTTTTACAGGAATACCTACTGGACCAACTGCAACAGCAGGAACTAATACAACGCAACTAGCAACTACCGCTTTTGTACAAGCAAAGGTAGGAACAGTTGGCACTATGGCTGCACAAAATGCTAATGCTGTAGCAATTACAGGTGGTTCAATTACAGGATTAACAGCACTTACTACAGCAAGTGGAACTATATCTACAGCAACATTAACCGCTTCTACGCAGCTTAATTTGGGTGCTAACTGGAGCGTTGTTCAAACAGGGACAGACTTAATTTTTAAATATGCTGGTGTTAATACTATGAAAATAGCAGCTACAGGAGATTTAACTGTTACTGGAAATATAACTGCATACGGAACAATATAATGACTTTTGAAGAAAGGTTTGAGCAGGACTATCATGACCCAGATAAATTAGATACATTAGTTAATGACATAGTTTTGTCTACACATGATTATAATTTGTTATCAAAGATTGATAATAGAATTACAGAGATTTGCTTAAAAGAAGATTTATTGCAAATAAGAGTTAATAAAAAACTATCACAAATGAGGAATCAATAATGGCAATACCAGATTCTGGAGCTGTAACATTAAACGACTTACAGTCTAATTTAGGTGGTAGTAGCCCTATTGGTATATCTGAATATTATAAAGGAAGTGCTATTCTTCCAATAAATGTTGGTGGAGCTAGTGCAGTGCCTACGAGTGGCACTATTAGTCTTGATGATTTTTATAGCCTTCCTACAAATTTAGCCTACACACAAGGGTCAAGCATATTAGTTACTAGCACTGGAAACCCATCAAATAGACCATCGCTAGATATATCTTCCTATTTAACAGGTAAACAAAGAACAGTAGGTAATACTTTTACTGTAGTTACTTATCCTAATGCTGGAAGTTTCTGGGCATACTACGCTCCATTTGTAACAACTTTTACTTACGGAACAGCTCAAACATTTCAAAGTCCAAGCACTGGTGGTAAGTCTACTTATAGACAAACTATTTATAATGGAGCTGGGACTATTACTTTGTATTCTTATTACTCTGGTGGAAGTACCAATTATAAAGAAAGCGGTTGCTACATATCAGAAATTCGTTATTAAATTTTACTAGAGATTAATTAAATATGTCAACTCAAAGAGTTCAGTTCACGGAGTGGTTGCCTGACCAGCCTGACAATTCAGGTGGGTTAAATGATGCGTTAAATGTTATTCCAGTATCTATTGGCTATCAGCCTTTTCCTAATGCAGTAGATTTTAGTGGAGAAGCATCAGAGTTATTAAACTCGGTATTTGTAGCTAAATGGGGAACAGAAGTCGTAGTGTTTGCTGGTGGAGCAAGTAAACTATTTAAGTTTAATGGGGATACAGAAGCATTAGAAGATAAATCTAAAGCTGGTGGATATAGCAGCATACTGCCTTGGAAATTTGTGCAATTCGGTCAGACTGTATTGGCGGTAAATGGTGATAACTTTATTCAATACTGGACCATAGGTGTTTCTACTGTATGGGCAGATATAGTAACTTCTCCTAAAGCAAAACAAATAACTATAGTAAGAGATTTTGTTGTGGTAGGGAATTTACTGACGGGTTCTTTAGCATCATCTACTGTTCAGTGGTCTGACATTAATGACGAAACTGATTGGACATCTGGCTCTACATCACAGTCAGATTTACAGGTCATTGCTGATGGTGGTAACTTGGTTGCTATTACTGGTGGCGAATTTGGTTTAGTCTTTTTAGAAAAGTCTATTTCCAGAATGAGTTATGTTGGGTCACCTTTGTTTTTCCAATTTGATAATATCTCAAGAGGGCTAGGCTGTTTATCTGGAAATTCTGTATGCCAATATAACAATGTAACTTTCTTCCTATCAGATGATGGATTTTATAGTTGTGATGGCACAAGCGTTACTCCAATAGGTAATGAAAAAATAGATAGATGGTTTTTTGATGATATAGATTTAGCATTAATAGGTAGCATGAGTTCCTCTATTAACCCTACTTCTAACATAGCTATTTGGAACTATGCCAACAACGCTGGCGGAAGAAGTATGTTAATTTACAACTGGTCATTAGGTAAGTGGTCAAGAGTTACTACTACAGCTACCGTTCTAGGCAATATAGCGACTGTAGGAACGACTTTAGAAGGATTAGATATTTTAGGGTACACCGACATAGATGCAATGCCAGCATCGCTTGATGCAAGGCTGTGGGTAGGTGGTAAATTCTTATTTGCTGGTGCTACAGGAGCTAAAATATCAACCTTTTCAGGAGCAGATTATAACTCGCAATTAGTTACCACAGATATAGAGGTTGGTTATAACAGCGTGGTTAATTTAATTAGACCACAAATAGATAACGGTAGTGCAGATATTGCTATTGCTAGCCGTAGAGAATTAGATGACTCTGTTATTTTTAGTCCTACAGTAACGACTACTTCTGAAGGTAGAGCTAATGTCAGAAGCGGAGGAAGATACCACAGAATAGCTGTATATCCCACAGGAAACTGGACTACCGCTATGGCTATAGATGTTGATATTAAACCACAAGGTAATAGATAATGTACAGAACTTTGCCTTATCAGGGCGGTGAGCCAAGAGCAGTTGCAGAAGTAGTAAACAACGCTATGAATGGTAAGACCAATAACACAGGAACAATAACACTTGCGGATGGCGGTGCTACTAGCACAACATTAAGTGATGAACGAATAGGTTATGATTCTATTATACTTCTTACACCATTAAGTGTCGCTGCTGCTGGAACTGGGGTACAGCTTCCTCATGGATTATTTGAACATGATACAACACAAAATTTTTCTGCTAACATAGCCACTAGAGTTGCTTTAGGAGTAGAAGAAAGTGCTTATGCTATGTCATTAGCAAGCGATAGAGTTACAGTGGATTACGCAGGATATTATAATGTAACATTTATGGGAAGGTTTAATAATCCTTTATCTCAAATTCACAATGCTTATTTGTGGTTTAAAGTAAATGGTGTAGATGCTCCTCACAGTGCAGCATCTGTAACTATTCCAGATAAACAAGGTTCAATAGAAGGTGCTGCTTATGTAAACCTAACACATCCTTTAGATTTAAACGCTAACGATTATGTAGAAGTTTATTGTGCTGTAGATGACGCTAATATAGCTTTAACTGCATTAGCTGCACAGACAACACCTTACGCTAGACCTAGTGTGCCTTCTTCAACACTAGAATTAGTTATGCACTATCCATCACAAGTAAGCGGTTCTACTGGATTGCCTTATATTAGTGATAGACAAAAAGGTCAGGCAACCATTACCCACCTGCCTAATAATGTGGCAGACAATACCTTTGGGTATATAATAGTAGGGTAATCAACCAACCAATTTAGTCTTATGAAACTATATGTCGTACCAACCAATCATGTATATCAGTATTGGGATTTAGCAGAGCCGTTATTACAAAAAGCATTAGATAAAGGTAATGGTGAGTTTACTGCTAGCCAATTAAAATTATTAGTCATACAAGGGCAACAACAATTGTTGGTGCTGATGGATGAAGATAAATGCCATTGTGCTTTTACTGTACAGTGGATTAACTTTCCAAACGAACGAGTAGCTTATATTACTTATATGGGCGGAAGAAACACTAAAGCAGGCTTTGAAGACTTTAAGGTCTGGGTTAAAAGTCATGGCGGAACTTGCATTCAAGGTTCTACCAAATACGAGAGTATAGTGAAGTTATTTAATAAGCTATACGGTTATGAAAAAAAATACACACTAATGGAGCTAAAAATATGAACGATTATTTTCCAGAGCTAGACGGAAACCAATCTATTGACAATGGAAAGATGGGTAGAAAGTTATTTAAAGGTGGTGGTGGTGGTCAGCAACAAACTACTACGTCTGAAATTGACCCCATGCTAAAACCGTATATTTCCTATGGGCTAGATGAAGCTAAAAACCTTTACCAAGCAGGTGCTCCAGAGTATTATCCAGGTCAAACGTATATAGACCCATCTGCTGCAACTACCTCTGGGTTAGAAGCTGCACAGGCTAGAGCAACAGCAGGAAGTCCATTATTACCAGCAGCACAAGGGCAACAATTAAGCTCTATACAAGGTGATTACTTGTCCGCAGGCAACCCTTACTTTGCTAGCATGATGTCATCAGCTGCAGCACCAGTTATATCAGAATACAATAAAGCTACACAAAACCTTAACAGCACTGCATCACAGGCAGGTAGATATGGCTCAAATGCTCAAACACAAATGCAATCAGATGCTACTACTAACCTAGCAGACGCTTTATCTAGGCAAGGTGCTCAACTAGCATACCAAAACTACGGTCAAGAAAGAGGATTCCAAAACCAAGCAGTGGCTAATGCACCACAACTAGCACAGGCTGACTATGGTGATATACAACAGCTAATGAATGTAGGTAAAACACAAGAAGACTATTCAAGACAAGCATTACAAAGTGATATTGATAGATACCAATATGGTGCTAATGCTCCACAACAACAGTTAGGTAGCTACTTAAGTGCAGCTTATGGTGCTCCAGCTCCAATTAATAGCACCACAACGACTACAGGGGGTGGTAAATAATGGCTTTTCCATTTGCAATCCCTTTAGCTTTGGCAGGGGGTGGTTATTTAGTTGATAAATATGGATTTGGTGGAAACGGAATGACTGGATTAGGAGCTGGCTTTTCTGCTGGAACAATGGGTGCTGATGGTGGTAAAGGTGCTACAGCAGGAGCAGCATCTACAGCTGGAGGTACAACCCCATTATTATTGGACGGTGCATCTAAAGCTGGAGCAATAGCTCCTGGAGTTCTTGATGGATTATCATTAGGTGCAGGCGGTTATGATGCAGCAGCTGGATTAAACTCTTTAAACGCTGGCTCTAATCTTATGAGTGCAGGAAATAATGTTGCTTCAGCGTCTAACGCATTTACATTACCAAGTGAAGTTAGCAATGTATTAGATATAGGAAAAGAATACGCTGGTAAAGCTTATGATTATGTAGACGAAGGTTTAGAAGGTATGTCTTTTTCAGACAAATTAAATGCAGGAGCATTAGGATACCAAGCATTAGGGCAACAAGACCCAACTATGCAAAGAGTGACTAACGGCGAGATGTTGCAATCACAGTACCAAGACCCAAGAGATGGATTATTAGATATATCCGTTGCAGGACCAACTGGTTCTGAAATAACACAAAACAAACTAACTCCAGAACAATTAGCAATGTTAGGCTTACTATAAGGATAAAATTATGGCAATAAATTTAAATAACCTACTTAATTATGCTACTCCAGAAAGAGCGTATGCTGGTAAATTAGAAAATTTAGGGTTAATTACTACTCCTGATTTAGAAAAGGCTAAAAAACAATCTATAGTACAAGGTCTTTTGTACGGTGGTCTTAATTACCTTGCTCAACCTAAAAATCAAAATACAGGAAGTGCCTTAACTTATGCACCTCAAGCAATTCTTGCTGGATTACAAGGGATGGAACAACCCTTTAAAAGATTGCAAACAGACGTTTTAACAGAAGATAAACTAACAAATTTAGCAGAATCTAACAAATTAAGAGATAGGTTATTGGTTGACTCAAGAGTAAAAGGCAATGCTTTGTACGAAAGTATTGGTAGAAAAGACCCATATCAATTAGCAACATTGTTAGCAAAAGGTGATGGAGATTTATTCTCTAAAGAAGGAGCAAGTAAATTTACTCCAGAATCTAAAGATTTGGCAATGCAAGCAAAAGCTGCTGGCAAAACAGATGACGAAGCTAAAATGTTATTGGTAGAAATTCCCGACAAAATAAACCTTGCTGACAATATACAAAAAACATCTTATTTTGCAAAAAACAAAAAAACTGGAGATATAACTCCCGTTCATTTTGATAAAACAGCAAAAGACAGTAAATGGAGAGCTGTTATAGATGGAAAAGATGTTCCCGTTAATGATAAAATGTATGGCGATGATGGTATGACATTTATTGATATGAGTGGAGAAGGTAAATTTTTAGAAGATTTTACTCAATTTGCTGCTTTACAAGAAAAAATTGGTTTAGAAGAAAACACATTAAGACAATTAAATCGTTACGTTAAAGATGTTGGAAGCCTATCTACTGGGTTACCTAAATTAGTAACTCAATTTACTGAATCATGGAAAAACTTTGTTGACGCTAATGCTTCAGAATATACTGAAAAAGAATTAATACAAAGATTAAATGAAGGTCGTATGCAAGGTTTATTAGGGCAACTTCGTTTAGAAACTGTTGGTGGTGGTGTTATGACTGAACAAGATGCTTTAAGGATTGTTAAAAGATTGGGTGGCGACCCAGCAACTATGTTTAATAATCCTGAAGTTGTTAAGAGAGCAGTTGGTGAAATTCTTTCAAACAAATATTATTTATATAAAGATAAACTTGATTTATATAATAGCCAAATAGATAGTGGTTATGGTGCTAAAGGATTTAAAAGAAAAGATTTATTAAACATTGACCCTGATTCATTCTATGGAGCTACTTCTCCACAAGCTATTGCAGCTGAAAACAATAATGTTACAACAAATTCCTCACCTATATCTGGAATACCAATTTATGATATTGATGCAGAAATAGAAAGAAGAAAAACACAAGGGGGGTTCTAGATAATGGCTATAGATTTATCAGCATTTAGTAACGATGATTTATTAGCATTAAGAAATAAAGATTTATCTAAAATTTCTAATCAAGGATTAATGCTTTTAAAAAATTCATCAGACCCTACTATTCCAACTCCTAGTGCAGATGATGGCAGGCAAACAAGAGAACTTGGGACGTTTAAACGAAGTATTAATACTTTAGCAGATGTATTGTCTGGTGGAGCATCTAAACCATATAAATCAAGAGTAACTCAAGAAGAAGTAGCAGAAGAATCTCCTTTAAAAGTAGCAGCAGCTATAGGTGAAGTTCCATTAAAAATGACAAGTGATTTAGCTTCAGCTGCGTATGCTGGTTTAGGAACAGCAACTGACTATTTACAAACAAAAGATTTTGGCAAAGTTGACGTACCATTTAGCCAAAGATTTCAAGAATCTCCTTTAAGCTATGAGCCAACTCAAAAAGGTAAAGAATATTATAAAACTGTTACTGAAAATTTAGAAGCATTGCCAGCACTTTCACAATTTTCTAATTTATCCAAAGCTACCTCCCCTAACCTTACAGTTAAAGTTAATGAAAAAATACAAAAGTTTGTAAATAAACCTTTTCAAGAAAAGTTAAAAGAATTTAATCTAAATCTTAATACAAATAAAAAATATAAACAATTATCTGATGAAGGATATCAGTTTATTCCAAGTCAAATTTCTAATGCAAGAACAATAGATAAATTAAAAGAGTCTTCTATTGGAACTTCAAAAGCTGCTGAAATAGCTAAAGAAGCTAATCAAAAAATAACAAACAAACTTACAAGAAAATATTTGGGTGTTTCTGATGACACACCATTAGATTTTGATTTGTTAGATAAAATAAGAAGGCAAAATGGAAAGGTTTATGGACAAATAGATGATTTACCCGCAAGACCACCTGTAACAAAAAAAGTTGAAAACATAAGAGATACAGGAATATTAGACTCTAAAGGAAATCCAATTCAAGTTACTGGCAAAGCAGATGATGTTGTTATTAAACAATATAGAGATGGTAGAGAAATTTTAGAAGATTTAAAATCTACAAGATATGACTCTACTGCTGAATGGAATTACTTTAAAAGAGAAGGTAACCCAGAAACTAGAAAAAAAGCTATATTATTAGATAAAAAAATTGAAAAATTAGAGGATGAGTTAATAGATATAGCAAACTACAATAATAAACCAGACTTAATTCCAGAGTTAAAAAAAGCAAGAACTCAAATAGCTAAAGCACATTTAGTACAAAAAGCATTAAATGATGTTTCTGGAAATGTAGATGCAAAAGTTATATCAAGGTTAGCATACGATAAAAGGTTAATTGATAAAAACATACAGTCAGTTGCTAAAATGTATAAGGGATATAAGGATATATCTGGAGTTCCCAAGTCAATACAACAACCACCATTTACTGTTCTTGATATTGGTCTGTCTACTTACGGAGTAATTACTGGAAATCCCTTGCTTGCAGTGCCAACAATTTCAAAATATCAAGCAGCTAAATATTTATTTACACCAAAAACTCAACAAGCATTGCGTTCTTCACAACTAAATCAACCAGGTCCAGAAGGGTTAAGAGGTTTATTACAGTTACCACGCTTAACTCCAAGCCAAAGAAATGTAAATGCAGCTGGATTAAGCTCGTTGCTTGCACCAAGATTGCCAGAGGAAGAATAATGTGGCAAGAACTTACCTTACCCCCAATCAATTTATATAACGCACCGAAGGGAAAATAATGGCATCAACTAACCAAGTACAAGAAGTAAAAGCAGACTTACATACGCATGAAGAAGTTTGTGCCATTCGTTATGAAGGTATTAATGCAAGGCTTGCTAGGATGGAAAAGATTATCATGGCAGTATTTGCAGGCATTGTATTCTTATTAATAAAAGTCTTAATTAGTTTGGGTGGGCTATGAAAGAAACTACCGTCATCATTTGTTTTGCAATTGTATTATTATGGAGCTACTGCTATGCCATCATTACTCATGCGTAAGATTTTTCTTGCAATACTCACCCTACTAGCAGTGCTACCTATTAGCCCTGTTATTGCTTGTATATTATATGGATGGATTTACTAATGTTATCAGCCCTTATAGCCCCAGTCGCAGCAATACTAGATAAGTTTATACCTGATGCCGACACTAAACAAAAACTAGCCTTTGAGATATCTACACTAGCAGAGAAACAAGCCCATGAGATAGCCATAGCACAGATAGCTGTCAACAAAGAGGATGCTAAAGGTGCATGGTTTCAAGCAGGTTGGCGACCAGCAGTAGGATGGGTATGTGTAGCAGGATTTACTATTAACTTTCTTGTATCGCCTTTACTCCATCCGTTAGGTATAATAGTACCACAGGCTGACACTTCTACTATGCTACCTGTGCTTATGGGTATGCTTGGATTAGGTGGATTACGTTCATACGAAAAGAAAAATGGATTAACTAAATGACAAGGTTAACACCTCACTTTACATTAGAAGAGTTTACCTTTAGCCAAACGGCTACAAGGAAAGGTATAGACAACACTCCTCATGAAGGAATACTGGACAACTTATGTATACTAGCAAACGGAATGGAAGATGTTAGAAACTTACTTAACGCACCCATACATGTATCTTCTGGTTATCGCTGTCCTGAACTTAACGATTTACTGGGTAGCAAACGAACCTCTCAACACACTCAAGGTCTGGCTTGTGACTTTACATCTAACGCTTATGGCAGTCCTCAAATTATTTTTGCTGATATTATTAGTTCCGATATTTGTTACGACCAGCTTATTCTGGAATTTGATAGGTGGATTCATATATCTTTCGTTGAAGATGGAGGAACTCCTAGAAAGCAAGCGTTAATTATTAATGGAGAAGGAGCAATGATTTATCAACCTTCAAGAAAACAATAAGCATTTAATTGGGTATCAACATCTAAAGGAAGTAAAAATGGATATACAAGAAATATCAAAGCATATAGTTGGTAAAACGATTGATGCTGTTGATGTTGTATATGGTGAAGATAGTATGGTTATTTATCTTGATGACGGTTCTTCTGTAGAACTTATTATTGATAGTATCTATGCTAATGTGCCTGATTTAGACGATTAAACACCTTTCCTGGCTTGTTAGGAGGCTCGTGGTGAGGTTTTCTTTATGCACTTGAGGGGTAACCTAACCTTTTTATATCATTAAGGCTGTTAACAGGGAATAAATCTTTGTTCTCTATTTCATAGAGGTCAGCTTTAGTTACAAAAGTTGTTCCATTACTTCTTGTTCTTATATCACCTTCCCTATAAAAATTAGCTTTTTCTTTAAAGTTATCTTTGTCTATCCAGCCACACACAGTCAAAACATCAGAAAGTTTATTGTAACTACAAAACAAATAAGCATCAACTCCGTACTTTAATTGGCTTGCTATTAAGTTGTTAACGTAATAATTCTTTGGGTATACTTTTCTTCCCATAGTTTTTATGTCAATAGACTTGCCGTTTAAACGCATATCTACTCCACCATCAAATCCTTCAGGCTTCATTAAAGGTAATCCTAAAGCATGAAATATCATGTTCTGCCCAAGAATCCCTGTTAGCTGTTCCTCTTGACTTCCGTCAGCATGACCTCTTAATCCAATATTATTTTCTTGGTTAAATTGAACAGAGTGTGCAAACACGTCTTCATCTAAATCTAGGTTAAGCATAAATTCTCCTACCTGCCATTGTTAATAAGTTATCCATAGCTAAATCTAGCTTTAACTCATAGTACATAGGCTTCTTACTGCCCAACCATCTAGCATAGACAGCATCACGTTGCTCTTTATCAAGACTGTTAATAATAGCGTTGATTGTCCTTATGTTGTCAGCGTTAGCTTTGTCGCACATATCATCAAACGCTTGGGAGGAGTCACCTCCACTTGCCATTCCTAGAGATTTACTAGGATAGCCAAGCCTATTGTTATCGTGCTTCATAAAAAAAGCCCAGTCTTCTAACAACACCATAAGGCGCTCTATCCTCATTTAAGGCTTCCTAGCATATTTCCCCAGTCGTGTGTCTTGCGTACCTGCCCTGCATTTAAAGGTTTAGGTAGTTTAAACGCACCAGTTTTCTCTAGCTTCTCTAAAACAGAAATACCAACCCCTGCATACTTTGAAATCCTTGACCTATTAGCATTAGGTTGCTTTTGTATAAAGTCTATAGTTCGCTGTTTAAACACTTCAAGTTCTTCTGCTGTGTAATTACTTCTTTGCTTGCTCATATCAATCTCCTTAACTGATGTCTACAATTCTACTAACCCACTTGTTGTCTTTCTTATGCCATCCTTCAACAATAAGTGTCCAGTTAGCGTCCCTTAAATGTTGGATAGCATCACTATCCTCCATCTTCTTTACCCTTGCACTAATGTTGCTGTAGCTAGTGACTTGGATTCCTACGGTATTACCCTTACTATCTATTGCAAGTAAGTCTATAATGCCAAACAAATCTTGGCGTATCTTGGCAAATGCGTTCCATCTTTCTACTATAGAAACTAAAGGGTAGTCACCACTATCCCTTAATCTCTTTAGCGTTCTTTGTGTCGGACTTATTGCCATCTTTTATCCCTTCAAATTGTTGGTTATTAGGCTTTTGCCCAAAGATTCTATCCCAGTTGTCTTGTAACTTTTTATCTGTTACTAATCCTGCTGGTCTTCTGCCACTACCTTTCCCCATCACAGCTCCTTTTCATTTTGCATGCGTCAATAATATATTTATGTTTAAAGTCTTCAGGTAAATTTATGTTTTCTTTATGTAAACATCGTGTTTCTTTTGGTGTTTCAGGTATATGGTTTTTTATATACTCATGAGCTTCAACGCACGATTTAAAAGTGCCAACGTAATGTTCTGCAAGGCAACAACTATTATTACCAGCCTCATTACCTATTGCTACCATCAATATAAATTCAGCTACCATTTAAAAATCTCCTGATGTAAGAACCTTCCCTGTAATCTCGTGTCTAATAGTGAACTGCTTGCTGTTATAAGTCATAATAAACAGCCACCCATCATAATAAAACTCTTTCTCTTTCCATTCGTCATTCTCCACTTTTTTCACTCCAGTTTACATATACAAATGTTTCACACTTTGGGCAACTAAAATTACTCATAACTAAATATTGTTTATCGTCCATATCATCTTCGTTATCATGGTCACCCCCCCATATCATTTCTACGTCCTTACATTTTGGGCAATTTATCATTACTACAATGTCCTTTTATATTAAACTCGCCTATTTCTGTATAGGTCTTACACCACCATTTCTTTGCATGATATATCTTGGCTGGATTACCACAGATATGGCAAACAGGTGATTTAGGAACTTTTATTAGTTTTACAGATTCCATAGTGTTCCTTGTTCATGTCAGTCCAGTTAAAGTAACACCACCACTTTTTGCCCTTGTCCATGTACATAGCTTCCTTGCCACACTCATCACAATAGAAAGGCTCGCCATACTTATATATCTCTTGCTTTTTAGTCTTCGTCATGGAGTGGGTCATCTATCCATTCATCGGACTGTACTCTTGCTTTTATTGCAGCTATGTTTTCTAAATACACATCAAGCTCTCTCCCTGTGTACCACATTTGCTTTTTGCACTCTACTGCACAATTTTCATTCCACTGTAATTCACTTAATCCTTCCGTTTCTTTGTAACCTCTACGCTCTAAATACTTGTATTGGTCTCCCTTCATCTTACCAATATACTCTTGTTGAGTTAATTTTTTTTTCATTATGTCAATGGTTTCTAATCCACCACGTTTATAATGCTCTGGATTTATTTTGTCGCTCATCTTCTTTCTCCTTACGTTTTTTATGTATATTTTCAATGGTACTTCTTACTCTGTCTAAAGACAGGTTACTTAAACTGCAACATAACTGTAACATCTCATCATCATCAGTATACAGCCATTCTAACGCATAACGCTTGTCGCCTACTTTGTTTTTCAACGTAATAGGTTTGCCTTTTTGCGTAACATACCCATGTTTATTAACTCTTGCTTTAAACTTTTCTTCTGCTTTTAAATCTTTTTTAGTTGGGTCATACAAAGCGTCTACGATTGCTTGAGTTAAAATTGCCTTGTAAAGCCTAATGACATTCTCCATCTTTTCTGCATTAGGCATATCAAGCATATCAGATTCTTTCAATTATTTTCCCTTTATACTGGTGCGAAATGGTATATCTCTTATATCAATACACTCTTTCTTTGTCTTTAAAAAGACATTGCCGTTGGCTTCTATGCTTTCATAAAGATGAAAGTTTTTTCCATGACAATGATAGTTCTTGTGGTGTGGCATAGTATTGACAGCTATTGTTATTAAGCTACCAAGAAATATTACAACACTTAAAATTCCTAAATGCTTTTTAGTCATTTTCACTACTCCTATATAATACATAAATCCTGTTGTTTAAACAATGTATCACTTATAATAGAGCCTTGATTAACCAATAAGGACTACTACTATGTGGACAAAACCATCAGCTACAGAAATGCGTTTCGGCTTTGAAGTTACAATGTATGTAATGAACAAGTAATACTTGTAATACACTTACCCTCAAGTTCTCAATGCAAGCTAGCCTAGACCTATTCCAAACTAACTTAACCTTGAGGGCAGTGTAACCCCTAGTACCTCTTAAAAAGGTATATCTTCTGCTACTGCTTCTTTAGCTTGTGGCACAGAACCAGATGACGCACCTTGACTTTCTCCAGTATAAAACACTCTTGTATTACCTAGTATGACACCTCTATCTCCAGCCTCACGCTCTTCTTGAGTAGTAGATTGGGTAATCATACCATTGTTTTCATACTCGTCTTTCTCGTCCAAATTAACAAAGGTGGTAATGTTTAAATACATACCTTTTTCACCCTTAATTAGTTTAGTCTTATCAATCTTACTTACATTTATACTTCCTGAAATTCCTACTGTTGCCATTAGTTACTCTCCTTAATAAATTTAACTGAATCCTCAACCTCTGTTACAAAGTCTTGGACATCTTTTTCTAGACGGGTGATTAAGTCGTCATCTCTCTCTACTCTAACTATGAGCATTTTTTGTTCTCCATGAAAATGAGGGTGATAACATACAAAGTCACACCACTCTCTTTCGGGCATACAAGCCATTTGCCATTGCATTTGATGTACCCATTTACTTGGAATCTTTCTTGTCATTAAAATTTCTGTGTGCGTTGTAGGTGTTGGACACTTAATCTCAATTAACCCGTTTAAACCAACTAATCCATCAGGGCTAGCACCAGACATATTAACTGTTGGGTGGTCAATAAAACCTATCTCGGTCACATCCACACCCTTTAATAACTCTTTCTTATCTATATACAAGTCCCTTGCTTCATCCTCGTGTTCAGTACCCCACCGCATTGCGTCATTAACAAACACAGGTACATTTTTGTTAGTTAGCAATTCAGTAATGAGTTGAATACGATACTTACGCTTGTAAGTAGACTCGCCATTCTTTACCTTAACAACAACATTGTCTATGTTAGAGGCAGTTACTTTGCCTAGCCTTGCCTGAAACCACTCTTCGCTACGCTGTTCCATTGCTTTTCTCCAATGATTTCTTTAATCTTTCTTGTCGCATAACTTCTTTTTCATGCTCTTTTATAAGGTCTGATGCTATTAAAATTCCTTGATACACACCTATATTAAAAGACTTATCTTTATCATGTGGTTTGGCTAAAAAATCCATGTATATATTTTTCCTAACATATTTAACAATCTCGTTAGTTGCTGAATCCTCTAAACTATTTATTAAATCTTTAGTATTAATGTCCATCTTTTTCCTCCTTTACCTTCTTAATGAAAGGGGTAACTAACTTTCTGTCAGCTCCGTCTAGCGTATTAAAATACTTTCTAGCCTCATCTATACCTTGCTCATTAAAGATGTTAGTAATGCGTTCTAGCACATCACCTTCAGGTAAGTCTTCACCCTGATATATGTACAACCCTAAACCATGTAACGCTATGGCTTTAGCCAGACATCTTTGCATAGCTTTATTTAAGTCATTGGAATCAGGATTTTTTTTAGCTTGATTCTTAAAATCCATTACTGACATCTGTGCAGTCATATCCTTACCAAAAGCATGGACAGTACAGAATACCATCATACTTCCGTCAGCCATAATCGTAGGAGGTTCATATCTCCATGTGGCAGACTCATCATTTTGCAATAATATATCTACTGCCCATGCCCATGACAAGTAAGTAAACTGACCTTTCTTTTCAGTGTGCTTACTAACATCTATCTTTCTTAACTCTTGGTACTTACTCATTTGGATTCCCCATATATCTCATTAAATTTTTGTATTTCAGCGAATAGATTAAACTCACCCCTTACTGCTTTAGTTAATGCTTGCAGTTGTGTGCGTTTCTCTTCTTTTTCTATCTCTGAATATAGTTCGTGTAGTTGTTCTTGTTGCTCTAGGTCTGCTTGATTAGTGTCAAGTATGTATTGGTTTGTTTTCATTTTATCTTCCTTATTCTTAAAGGTTAATTAATATTACAGCTTTACTATACCAGTTCAATTTTATTTGTCAAACTTTTTATTTACTTCGTCCCAGTCTTTTGTTTTAAAGACTTGTCCGTCTTTGCTTGTTGCCTTGTAACTCACCTTTCCAAATAGTTTGGTTAGGTCTTTAATAAACTCGTTCACGCTCATAATGGTCGCTCCTTGTAAGTTAATGTTTTAATGTCAAACCAAAAACCAAACGTGCCTTCATAGGTATGGTTACGTTGTTTCTGTACTAACAGCAATGCCGTTGGTTCAGTCTTGCGGTCTTCAGGTAGGTCGCCTGTGCTGTTTAAACGCTCATGCTCCCTGTTACGCCATACACATAGAATGTTATCCACTAGGTTTCTAATATGGCTAGAGCCTAGAATGTGGGTAGCGTCTGGTATGGTAGACTCATCCATTTTCTTGGTATGAGCTACTAGAAAGATGTGTATGTTTAAATCTCTAGCAATGCAACTCAACCTATTAACAAACTGTTTTTGAGCTCCATAGTCTTCCTCTGATACAGAATCCACCTTCATTAAGCTATCTATCACCATGACATCACAACCCAATACATGCTTGCCATAATGAATACTAGCGTATAGGTCATCCTCGCTAGTCGTAGATTGTTGGTCATAGATGTACAGCCTGTCCTTATACTCATCACAAAACTCCCGTATGTATTGGTCAGTAGGGTCTGTCATACCCTTCTGCTGTATCATCCTAGCAATTTGTAATACGGGTCGCATTTCCATACTAGCTACTAGCACCTTTGTATAGTTCATCAGGTGTAATAAAATCTGCGATAGAATCATACTTTTACCGCTACCACTAGAGCCTGTTATGCAAGTGACTTCACCCTTCCTTACTAAAAAGTCAGGGTCAGTCTTCCTCCACCCCATAGAGTAACCGCTATTTTTTTCCTCGTTATAATACTTAATTACGTCATCATAAAGGTTGTCAGTAGACTTAATCTTAAAGTCTTCAGTCGTTTCGTAATAGCCTTCGGCAACTACTTGTTCCTTCGTTACTGTTAGCTGTCTTACTACATCACCTGTGTTCATGTTTAAACAACTCCCTTTGGTATTACAGAGCTTTTGCTGTTGGTATCTAGCCAACGCTCTTGGTTTAAAATCGTTTCGGGAGAGGGATTAAATCCTTCCTTCCACGCCTTACTGTTACTCATGCCGCTAGTCCAGTTAATAATGTCAGTAGCTATCTTGTCTAACCTCTTGGCTCTCCACTTCTCCTCACAACCTTTTCTGTTCACCTTCCTTGTGTTGGGTAACATATCCCACCACTTGGAAAAGTGTGCAGAGGGTGCTTTAGTAACAACCGCTTTAGCAGTCATCGTATAAGGTTTATTCTCTTCTCTACTATTCTCTAGTATAGGCGTTGTATATACCTCGTATAGACCTTGTATAGACTCATCCTCTAACCACCCTTGCAATGCGGTTATCAGCTTAACCATTTGCTTTTCATCACGTCTTAATCTAAACGCTATTTCCTCAACGCTTGGCAAGATTCCTTCAGACTCACTTGCTAAACACCATAGCTCAATCAGAGTTACCTTCTCATCAGGCTTTAACCTACTCCACTCTAAATCGTTTAGTAGGTCAGCACCATACAATTTAAACCATGACATCTTCTTCTGATACTTCGGATTCTTGGGCTTATAGTGTTGGTACTTGTCCCAGTTCTTAATCTTCAGCATGATTTTCCTTTTTATGTTTAAACATTGTTACTTAACAATTCCTTAATCTCAAACTGTCGCAATTTAGGAATGTTTCCTGTGATAAACCATTTGCTTACCGCTTGCCTACTGATTTTTAGTTGGTCGGCAACCTGTGATTGGTTCTTAAAGTTATCTTTAACAAATTCTAATGTGATATTGTCCATACTTACTCCTTAAATTAATTGAATGTCTATTGTAGTTGCTAGTAAAAATAAGTCAACATTTATTACATCGTTTCCTTCATTTCTTTTACCTCTTCTTTAGCAAAGTTTACGGCAAACTCTAGTAACTCGTCCGCATACTCTTCTTTCGGTGCATAAAAGTACAAAAGATTTAGTATGCTAGATACTAGCCCTGCCACATGGTTATGGTTAGGATTCTTTACCTTCTTTTCTAAAAGTCCTGCAGACTTCACGCCTACTTGGTAACCTACGTCAAACTCTTTTTCTGTTTTAGTCATCTTCATCCTCCTGATAAGTAAATAGTATTCTTGTTTCACCTAAATCATCTGTTATTATTTCCCATTTATGTGACGGGCAGGTGTCCAGCCATTCATAAAACTCTTGTCTGTTCATTATTCGTCCTCCAATTCACTTTGTTTAACCCAATGAACCTCACCGCAGCATTGAAACTTATTGCCTCGTTCATGTCCGCAGTAAGGGCATACTTCTATATCTTCTTCTTCCATTATATGTCCTCCCAATCGTGAGTAACTGTATTCCAAATTCCTTTATATACAAATGTATCTTCTACATATTCCTTCGGTAATTCTATGTCCTGTAACTGTCTTTCTATCTCTTCGTTACTCATATCATCTGGGAATAAATACTCTAGCCTTACTGATATTGTGCCTAGTTTACTCATTATGCTATCTCCCAGTCATCAAAGTTTGGTTCATCGTTAGGATTGTTATCTTCCTTCTCTTGTCTGGCTGACTCAATTTCATCTTCATCGCCATGATACTCATTCGTTCCTCTAGGCATTACGCTACTCCTTTTATATAAGATAAAGTTTTACTGTAAAATTCTTTTGTACTATTTGATTCCATAAGTATGTCCTCAACTTCCTTCATTACTTTTTCAGATACATTAAAATCTTTTATTCCTAGCTCAAAACAAACTTCGTTTAAACATACTGCTAAAATTTTTTCTGTTGTCATTACATCACCTCCACTTCTTCGTCATAAAACTCAACATTCAAGTAATCGTTCATGTCTTTTGGTCTAAAGTGTTTTATTGAGCCATCCCTGTTTAAGACCTCTTCGCCTGTAGCGGTGTCTACCTTAACGATAATTACCTCTTTTACTACATACTCGTACTCTTTATCGCAGTTCATTATTTACCCTCCCATTTGTTTATAAATCTTTTTAGTTGTTTAACAGTCTTTCTGTATTCTCTATTGCTTGGGTCTTCATCAACCCACTCTAACTCTACCATCAATCTATATTTAGCCTCTTTTACTAAATAATTGTTAGTGTATTCAGGGTGCTGATTAACTGCTTGAAATCTGCAACCTAGCTTTTCTGCTAAATCTCCAATTTTTAAATGATTTACGTCTATGTCATGGTCAGCTAATTGAAAACACATCTCATCAATTTTTAATACATCATTTACTATTGGTCTTAATTTTTTTGTTGTCATGTTTTTCTCCTTTTTGTTAATGACAACCCATTATGACATATTGCTAAACAATGTCAACTTTTTTTTCTTATCACACAAGGTGTTTTAATAATTTTTACTTATTAGGCTGAAACGCCCTGATAGCAAGGGTTTCAAAGCGTCTTGCACAATCGCTCTGTATGAGGTTTTTTGTCAACCTTGCTTATGGTAGTATCAAAAAGTGTAAAAGTACGTTGACGGCTCTAGAAATGCCCTTTATGGCGATTTAGTTTTTTTGCTTATTTTTTCATCACTTGTTAAGTCATAAGTTTTTTTTATTAAAGATAGTTTTTTGATAAGTTTTATTTATTTTATTTTTTTTATCACAAGACAGTTTTTGATAAGTTTTACTTATTGATTATTTTTTAAGCACCTGTGGATAGTTTTATTTTTTTTATCCACAAGTTATCCACAATTAAAAAGATTATTTTTTTCTTGTATTTTTTCTTTTTTTATGTAAATATAGTTTTACATTAATTTTAAAAGGAATTTTTTTATGAATATTAAATTTAAAGATAAGAATACAGAATTAAAAATGAATAGTATTTTAAATTGTATTTCTCAAGCGAATGAACAGTTAAATAAAAGTTTTTCGTACGATGATAGAGATTTAAATGCGTTATCATCAGTTTTTAATATACCAAAATCGGACGTGAAAAAAATATATGATAATTTTTTTACATTAATTAATAACTAATAAGGAATTTTTTTATGTTAAATAAATGGGATAGTTTTATTATTACTAAAAGAAAAAAAAGAAACTGCTGTATTTTATTTTTTTTATTAGGTATTATTTTTTCTAATATAGTTTTTTTAGTTTTTTAGTTTTTTAGTTTTTTTAAAAATTATTAGTTTTTTTCCTTTTTAAAGCTGATAATTTTATGAGGGAGTTTAAACGCTCCCTTTTTTTTATCTATTTTTTGATAAGTAAAATAAATCAAAGAAAATTGACATTATTATTTTTTTGTTTATTATTGAGCTGTAACAAAATTTTAATTTTAAAAAGGAATTATTAAAATGGAAAAAATTGAATTTGATATAGTAGCTAAAAAATACAATGTTATTTTTGCTTTTAATGAAAGTCAATTCAAAGAGCAATACAATAAAAATATGACTCCATATATACATATGGGAGCGGGGGCTTATATTCCAAAAAGTAATTATAAAGATTTCAATAAAGAATGGAATCAAACTAAAAAGAATAACATTGAGGTTATAAAACAAAATAAAAGTAACTATAAAATTGCTTTTGATTTATTTATGAATTATGAGCTCCAATACTCTTATTTAGACAATGAGCATATTTTAGAATTAAAAGAATATGGAATACCTGAAAAGGATTGTCATAAATATTTTGATAGATTTATGAATTATTGTAGTAATAACGATTTAATTTAAAAGGGGTTTAACTATGCAATATTTTAAAAAAGTTATTATGGTTGACGATAGATACGCTATTTATCCTGAAGGGGATATTTACGATACATTGAAGGCTAAAGATATACCCGAATATGTATTTAATTTAAGAGATTTAATTTTAAAAGATTTAAGCGATTTAATTTTAAAAGGATAACACTATTGTTATTCCTTTCAAAAACGGTTATATCATTCAATATTTTTAAAAGGGGTTTAAAATGAGAAAATTAAATAATACACAAAAGAAAATGATTGATAATTTTATAAGAAACAATCGTTCTGCAGGAATTTTTTTACCATGTAGCGTAATTGATTCTAGCGGTGAAATTGAAAATAAAAATAATTACGAATCAGTTTGGAGTGACATAGAGCGTTATTATTCTGATAATGTTAAGCCTCAAAAACTTACAACATGGAGCTTATAAAATGAAAAATGAAAATTATACGGTATGGATTGGAGGTATAGAAATAACAGATTTTTTAGTAAGTAAAAAATTAGCTATTCAGATAAAAAATACATGGATAGCAAAAGGATATAGTGATTGTAAAATTGAAAAAATAAGGGGCTTAAAATGAAAAATGAAACTTATGCAGAATTTGAGAAAAGATTAATTAAACGCGATATTATATTAGTTTCCATTGCTTTTATATTGCCTTTTGGCTTTCCTATTGTCTTATATTGGCTTTATTAGAGCAATGATTAAAGAGCCCCTAACGGGGCTTTTTTTTGGGCTTAATAAAATAAATGTAAAAAAATGTTGACATGTTTAAACATATCATTAAAATACATTTCAGCAACACAACATTCAAACACTAAAAAGGAAAATAAAATGAAAACACCTCAATTAGAGCCAGACTGGAATTATGGTCTTTATATCGGAAACGGTACAATTGCAGAAAAAAAGGAAAATACAATGAATAGAGAAACTTACTTAAATTTAATCATAGATAAAGCCGAGCCAATATTTGCAGAAAATGATTATGGTTTGAAAGCATTGAGAGCCAAAATTATGGTTGCTTGCGGTTATCCTCCCAATACCAGAATAGGAGCAAAATTTGACACGTTAGGCGTGCATATCAGCCCAAAAGCCTCAAGCATTGGAAAGCACGAAATATTTATTAATCCCGTTATAGATAATACTTATAACGTTATTGATATATTGCTACATGAATTAGTGCATGCGGTGCAAACTGATTTATATCCTGAAAGCAAATCACATGGAAAAGAATTTATATCTATCTGCAAAAAAGTAGGTATGAATGGCAATAGAAAATATACTCAAGCATGTGCTGGAAAAGATTTATCTATAACCATTCAGGCATGGATAAAAGACATTGGAAATTATCCGCATGGTTCTATTAATCTGAAAGCAGATAGAAAAAAACAATCTACTAGAATGATTAAATTAGAATGCCAATGCGGATTTATTGCTAGATGCTCTAACGGTGCAATAAATAAATATGGCTTGCCTTATCATTGCGATATGGAAATGGATATCGTTTAAACACTCAAAGGATAATCAAGCCCCTGATTTGGGGCTTTTTTATTGCCTAAAATATATGTAAATCAGTTACATGCTATTCACTAATCAAGTATAATCCGATTCATAAGGCATAATTCCGCCTATACAATCCTAAATCTATTTAAACACTATTTAAACGCCTATTATGAGCCTATTAAAAGGCTTTAATAGTATGACCTCAAAGAATAATTAAATCGCTTACAACGGCTTAAAATCAACGGGTTAGGATTGATGGAGTATAATTTAGCGGATAATATGAGTTAAAAGGCTATTGTAGCCCCCTACAAGGCTCATGGTAAGGACTTTGAAAGTATTTGAGGGGATAGTATCAAAAGAATATATAATCGCTCTACGGGCTTTAAAATGGCTTGATAATAGTTATCAACAACCAAAGGAATAAAAGAGTTTAAACAATGAATAATAATAGTAATGAAATCAATGAGTTAGATAGTAATGACCAGGAGTTATCCACAGATAAGCCTAGCTTATCAGTCCAAGAGCCAGTCATAGCAAGGGATTCGGAAGTTGTGCCTAAAAAAAAGGCAGGTAGACCCCGACACCTTGTTTTAGCGACCACCCAGAATGAGGTCTATGAATTATCTAAAGTAGGTACTAGGCATGAAGATATCGCCACTCTAATAAATGTATCTGTTGACACATTGACAAAGTATTACAAGAAGCAGCTAGACAGAGGAAGGATAGAAGCTAACGCAGCAGTAGCTGGAACAATGTATTCTAAAGCAATGACAGGTGATGTTGGTGCAATGATGTTCTGGTTAAAGACTCAAGCACAGTGGAGTGAAAAAAATACCACAGAGTTAACTGGAGAAGGGGGTAGCCCTATTAACATCAAAGTCATTACGGGCATAGATTAAAAACCCCATTTGCAAATTTTTGCGATATATTTTTTTGACGTTTTTATACTCTTCTATACTCTACTCTTCTCTTCTCTAGTATATACCAAGACTATACACTGTATATACACTGTATATACCAACTCGTAAACACTGATAAACACAGGGAATGACTATGAACGAAGAAGCTTTAAGACAGCTAATGATGATGTTATCGCCTAATGCGGCTAACACAACTTACATGCAGCCAAACCAAGAAGCTATGTTAAGAAATCAGTCTATATCTACGTTTACTCCACAAGGTGGTGCACAGATGCCCAACCAAACAGGTATGGGTATTAACGAGTTATTAAGTGCCTTAATGGGTGCTCAAGTAGGAGCTTCAATGCCTGCTGGACAATTAAGTAATAATGAATTAGAAATGATAAGCTCTGGCGACCCAGACGGAATGACCGCACCTCCTATGCAATTATCTGCTGAAGAAATAGCAGCAAGACAAGCAGCTTATGCACAGCAGCAAATGATGCAGCAATTAAATGGTGAGCAAATGCAGCAACGCGATGATTCCTTATTTGACCAAATGGTAAGACAAAGGATGGGTAGATAAGCATGTTAAAAAAACTAACAAACTGGCTTGGACACTCTTGGAATGTTTTAGGCTCTGATAATGAAGATAGATGGGTAGAGCTAGATGAATTTGGTCACTGGGAATACCAAGTTACTAAAGGTACGGGCGGCAAAAAAGTGCACTTCTATGTAACGGTTACCGAAACAGACCAACCACTAGACGCTGGTAGAATGTGGAGCGTAGAGTTTGATTCTAGTTGCGACAACCAACACAAATCCGCTATCATTGAAACAGGAGAAAAGCACGAGTTCTCTGTAAACACGAATTTTTGGTCAGACACTAACTTTACCTTTAAGATAACTTCTACTAAAGGTGATGCAGATAGAAATATTCTTGTACATTTGGTAACAAAAACGACTTCATAATGTGGTCCTGTCATATATACTGGGGCTTCGGATTTGGCTTTGAGTTTTATGAAGCGGAACTAGAGTTTGAGGACGGTTCAAAAGACCCGATATCATATCTTTTAATTAACATCGGACCGATAAGGATACAACGTGGAGAGTACATCTGAACCAGAGCCAAAAGCTCATGAGGATAAACTTGAAGAACTAAAGAGATGGTTTGAAGCAATAGGAGATTGTGTGTAATGGCTATTAAAAAAGGTAGTGAAACATTTAGTGGTTACAACAAACCTAAACGCACTCCTGGACACAAGACAAAGTCACACGCTGTACTAGCAAAAGAAGGTGATGAAGAAAAACTCATACGATTTGGGCAACAAGGTGTGTCTGGAGATAAAAAGAAAACAACAAGAAGCGACTCATTTAAAGCAAGACACGCAAAGAATATAGCAAAAGGTAAGATGTCAGCAGCCTATTGGGCTAACAAGGTAAAATGGTAGATAAAAAGTCTATTAACAGAAAGACTAGAGAAAGATTAAAAATCTGGAGGGCAAACAATCCAGAAAAAGTACGCAATAAAAACTATCAAGATAGATATGGCATCTCATTAGAAGAATATGAGGTTATGCTTAAAAAACAAAAAGAATGCTGCTTCTTATGTAAAACACATAATGACGATAGTAAGCTTTTTGTAGACCATTGCCACACAACAAAAAAAGTACGAAAACTATTATGTCAGCATTGTAATAGTGGTCTAGGTTACTTTAAAGACAATAAAAAAATACTAAAAAAAGCAATAGACTATTTAATAAAATATTAATCAGGAGCGATGACCCGAAAGGAGTCGCATGAGTATGGCACAAAAACAAATAAGCACTGGCTATAAAGCTAGAGAGCCACAAAAGAAAATACATCAGTTAGTAAAAGAAAACAGATTCACTGTAGTGGTAGCCCACCGCAGAATGGGTAAGACAGTCTGTGCGATAAATCAACTTATACACAGTGCATTAAATTGTGAGAAACCAAATCCAAGATTTGCTTACATAGCACCAACGTATAACCAATCAAAGAGAATCGCATGGGACTATCTTCTTGAGTACACAAGACCGTTAGGCGGGAAGGCTAACATTGCAGAATTAAGAGTGGACTTCATGGGTAAGCGTATCAGTTTGTATGGTGCAGATAACCCTGATAGTTTGCGTGGTATCTATTTAGATGGCTGTGTGCTAGATGAAATAGGTAACATTAACCCTACATTATTTACTGAAATTGTACGACCAGCATTGTCTGATAGATTAGGCTACTGTGTAGCAATGGGAACGCCTAAAGGGCAGAACCACTTTAAAGAATTACGTGATAGAGGTATGCGAGAAGAAGGTTGGAAGCTGTTAGAGTTTAAATCTTCTGAAACAAACATACTTCATCCAGACGAATTAAAATCGGCTCGTGCCGAGATGGGCGAAGACAAATACCAGCAAGAGTTTGAATGTAGCTTTAATGCTCCAGTAGAAGGTGCGTATTACTCTTCTATTATAAACGATTTAGACGAAAAAAAACAGATTATAGATATCCCTAAAGACGAACTAGCAAGAACCTATACGGGCTGGGATTTAGGTATGTCAGACTCTACTAGCATATGGGTTGCACAAGTAGTTAACAAAGAAATACGCCTAATAGACTTTACTGAAAATCATGGGGTAGGTCTTGATTACTATGTTAACTGGCTGCGAGAACATGACTATATGCACGCCACGCACATATTGCCGCACGATGTAGCGGTAAGAGAACTAGGCACAGGTAAGTCTAGGAAAGAAATGTTAGAAGACGCAGGTTTAAACATTACTATTGCAACTAAACTGTCGGTAATGGATGGGATAGCAGCGGCTAGAAGAATGTTGCCACGTTGCTGGTTTGATACAGATAAAACAAAAGTTGGATTAGATGCTTTGCGTAATTACCGCAGAGTGTTTGATGAAAAAAGAAACGTATTTCATGACAGACCTTTCCATGACTGGGCATCGCACGCAAGTGATGCGTTCAGATATTTGGCTGTAGGTATGGATGAATCTCCTATGGAAGCATGGACTAAACCTCTTGTGACTAATAATAAATGGATAGTATAAATGGCATATGACAAAAAAAGCATGGATGTAAATTCAGACGATAACTTAACATTAGTTAATATTGTTGAATCATACATTGATGACTCACTAGGTTTCATTCAAACTGAAACCAGCTATGAAAGACAGACCGCATTAGAATATTATTTGCGTGAGCCTTATGGTAACGAAGTAGAAGGTAGAAGCTCTATTGTTACAGGTGAGGTAGCTGAAGTAGTAGACGGTGCATTACCACAGATTATGAAAGTGTTTACTTCATCTTCTAAAGCAGTAGAGTTTGAGCCAGTTAATGAAGGCGATGGTGCTTTAGCAGAACAAATAACAGCATACGTTAATCACATATTCTACAAAGACAACAATGGCTTTGAGATTATGCACGATTGGTTTAAAGACGGATTGCTGCAAAAAGTTGGTGTAGTAAAAGCCTACTGGAATGATAAAAAAAATACCACAAAAGAAAATTATGAAAACTTAACTGAAGACGAACTTGCTATGATTTTGCAAGACGAAGAAGTTGAGGTAGTAGCCCAAGAAGAAGTAGAAGAAATTATAGAACAAGAACCACAGCCAATGATTGACCCACAAACAGGTCAGCCTGTAGCAGACGAAATGGGTATGCCATTGATGATGGAAGTGCCTCCTATTGTTAATGTTTACTACAATGTAAAATGCAAACGCACGAAAGACTTTTCTAAAATAAAAATAGAGAATGTTGCCCCAGAAGAATTCCTTATAGACAAAAGAGCAACGACTATTGAAGATGCTACCTTTGTAGCACAGCGTAGTTTAGTTACACGTTCTGACTTAATAGCAATGGGCTATGATAAGGATGTAGTAGCTACGTTATCTATGGGTGATACGTTAGACTTTACTCCAGAAAGGGTAGCACGATACGGTCCAGGTGAAGCACCTTACCCAACAAACAACACTGAAGATGAGTCAATGGAGTTGGTTGAGTATTATGAGTGCTATGTAAAAACTGATTTAGATGAAGATGGTATAGCCGAGTTACACCGCGTATGCTATGCGGATAATAAAGTGTTAATGACTGAAGAAACTGACTACGTTCCTTTCCACAGCGTTTGCCCTATTCCAGTACCACATAAATTCTTTGGACAATCCCTAGCAGACAGAGCTATTGACTTACAACTAATTAAGTCAACAGTAACTAGACAGATGCTAGATAACCTATACCTTACTAACAACTATAGAGTAGGTGCAGTAGAAGGACAGGTTAATCTTGATGATTTATTAACCTCTACCGCAGGTGGTGTGATTCGCATTAAGAATCCTAATGCGTTAGTACCTATGACAGTGCAATCTAGTGCAGGACAATCATTCCCCATGTTGGAATACCTAGACGGTATCCAAGCTAAACGTACGGGCGTGAGTGACGCACAGCAAGGACTAGACCCTAACCTTTTACAAAACGTAACAGCAACCGCAGTGTCTGCTATGTCTAGTGCTTCACAAGGCAAGCTAGAACTAATTTCTCGTATCTTTGCTGATACAGGTGTTACCAGTTTGTTTAAAGGCATACTTCACCTTGTATGTCAGTACCAACAAAAAGAACGCATTATTAAAGTACACAACAGCTTTGTTCCTATGAATCCTAGAGAGTGGAACACTGAATATAACCTTACTGTTAATGTAGGATTAGGTACTGGTGGTAAACAAGAACAGTTAGCAACTATGCAAATGATTCTTGCTAAACAAGAAGAGGTATTAAAAGGTTATGGTTTAAACAACCCATTAGTTAACCTTAAACAGTACCGAGATACCCTAGCTAAATTTATTAACATGGCTGGCTTTAAAGATGACTCTGCGTTTCTTATGGATATATCTGAAGAGCAAGCTATGCAAATGGCACAACAAGCTGCTCAAGCTCCTAAAGAAGAAGACTCTAATACTAAAGCGGCAGCAATACTAGCTGAAGTAGAAAGAGAAAAAGCTCAAATGAAGATGCAATCTGATATGGCTAAACTAGAACTAGAAAAACAAAAAGCTGAATTAAAAGCTCAAAAAGAAATGTTGCAACTTCAACAAGAACGTATGGAGTTTGAAAAAGAAATGGCTATGAGAGAATTAGAGCTTGCACAAAAAGCGGCTAACGATAACAAGAAAACTGAACTAAATCAGTCTAAAGAACTAATCAATGCTTTAGATAAGATTAATAAAATTGCAGGTATGTAATGACCAAATCAGAAGCTTTTAGAAACCTTTTGCAAAGTCAAGAGCTGAATGACGAAATGCAAGAGATGCAACACGAGCTAACCGAACTAATCATTAACTCTGATTCTGACCAACAAAAAACCCGAGAGGATGCTTACGTCAGGATTAAAGTTATCAACGAAATCATGAACCGTTTTAAATCCATTGCAAAAGACGATGAGATTAAAGACAAAGCATGGAAGATATTATAGGCAATTGCCTTTAATGGGTATCCTCCCCTAGAGGAAATTAAGGAAACACAATGAGTGAAGAAGCCATGACTCCCCAAGAGGGAAGTGGAGAACTAACAATATCAGATGCAACTTCTGCTATAGAAGGTATGTTATCTGCAAGTGAGGACTCCAACGAGCAACCAGAAACTGTAGAGAATACAGAAGTAGAAGAAGTAGAGGAATCAGAAGAAGAGGTTGAAGAAGAAGCTGAAGAAGTTGAAGAGGCTGAAGATGATACTGAAGAAGAAGATGACTCCGAGTATGAGGACGAAGAAGAAGTTGAGGAAGAACAGACTTTCACAGTCAAAGCGGCTGGTGAAGAAAAACAAGTTACCCTTGATGAACTTAAAAAGTCTTATCAACTTGGCTCTGACTATACTAAAAAGACTCAAGAAATAGCTGAACAGCGCAAGGTTATTGAAACCGAAGCTAAAGCTATTATTGAAGCTAGACAAGTTAGGGATGAGTATTCACAGAAATTGCAGGCAGTACAACAATTCTTGGTTGGTAGTAATGACCGACCAGAAGATTTAGCTGCAATGAAAGAGAACGACCCAATAGGATATGCAGTTAAGGTCGCAGAAATGACCGAGAAGAAAGAACAACTACAGCTAGTGCAAGCTGAACAACAACGCATTGCTCAACAGCAACAAGCGGATAGGTCAGCACAAATGCAACGAATTGTAGAACAAGAATCACAAAAACTAGCACAATCCTTGCCAGAGTTTTCAGACAAAGTCAAAGGCGAACAAATCAGAAATGACATTCGTTCTTATGGCAAATCGGTAGGTTTCACAGATGAGGAATTATCCCAAGTCTATGACTCTCGCCAAGTCCTTACTATTCACAAGGCTATGATGTACGACAAATTAGTTAAGTCAAAGCCAGGTATGAAGAAGAAAGTTTCTAATGCACCCAAGATGGTTAAGTCTGGTGCAAAGGTTAAACAATCAGTAGCGGACAGAACAAAAAAACAAATGCAAAGGCTACAGCAAACTGGTTCAGCCAGAGATGCGGCAGCTTTATTTGAAAACTTATTATAACAAGGACATTTAAAAATGGCAGAATTTAGAACGTATACTGCGATAGGTCAACGTGAGGATTTATCCAACACGATTTACAATATCGCTCCAACAGAAACTCCTGTAGTTTCTTCAATTGGTAAAACAAAAGCAACAGCAACTTACCATGAATGGCAAACAGATGACCTAGCAGCAGCTAGTGCAGCTGGCTTAATTGAGGGTGCTGACGCAAGTGGTGCTTCTGATACTCCTACCACTCGCGTAGGTAACAGAACACAAATTCAAGGTAAAACAGTACACATCTCTGGTACTCTTGACGCAGTAGATAAAGCAGGTCGTAAGACAGAAACAGCTTATCAACTAGCTAAAGCAGGACAAGAGCTTAAACGAGATATGGAAAAAACCATTCTTGGTAACGTAGCTCAAAGTAATGGTACTGCTGGTTCAGCAGCTAGACTTCTTGGCTCTATCCAAACATGGCTTGGCACTAACTTTGTTACTATGACAGACGGTGTTGCTCCTGTAGGCTCTAATGGTACAGCTATTAGAACAGAAGGTGCTACTGCTTCTGCATTTACAGAAGCAAAACTTAAAGAATGTGTTAAATCATGTTTTGAAAATGGTGGTAACCCAACTATATTAGTTGTTCCTCCAACACAAAAACAAGTAGTATCAGGCTTTCCTGGTATTGCTGAACAGCGTTATGCTGCACCAACCAGTGGTAAACAAACTACTATTATGGGTGCTGCTGATGTGTACCTATCAGACTTTGGTACTTTATCTGTTGTACCTGACAGATTCATGACTGCTGATACATCACCAGCTGCGGAACAAGCATTAGTGCTTGACCCTAGCATGGCTGCTATTGCTACACTTCGCCCATTCCAGTCTAACCTATTGGCTAAATCTGGTGACAGCGAAAAACATCAAATGCTTGTTGAGTACACTCTTCAAGTATCTAATGAGAAAGCACACGGTATCGTTGCTGACCTCGCAGTTTAATTAAGTTTAGACATTAGTATTGCCCCTTCGGGGGCAGTATTATTAAGGATACATATGGAAACACTGAATAACAAATTAAGAAAAACAGAGATTAGAAAATCTAAAAAACACAACACAGCTAATGGTGCTGTCATAGAAGTAGCACAAGATGTTACAGGCATTATAGAACAGAACAAACAAGAATATAACAACAGTAGTACCACATGGGGTGAGGATGTATTTGACAATAAGATAGCATCCATTCCATTTACTGTCATTGACTCACTTAACCAGAAAGGCATTATGCGTGGATTCCACGTTCTTGATATGCCTAAATTTAAAGCATGGTTAAATGACCCAGACAACCGATTCTTTAGAACAAAACAAGGCAGAGTATAAATGGCTTTCTTTACTGACTACACAACGCTACAAGCAACTATAGCGAATTATTTAGCTCGTAATGACCTGACAGATGTTATCCCTGAATTTATTAGGTTAGCTGAAGAAAGATTAGGCAGAGATTTACGCATTAGAGAAATGCTCAAGGTTGTAAAGACTACAACTACAAGCGGTGATAGCACAGTAGAAATGCCAGCAGACTTTCTTTCTATGAGAGATTTGCATATATCATCTTCCAACCCAATACAAACCATAACTTACCAGTCACCTAGCAACTTCTTTAGGAATACAAGGGCATTAGTAACAGGCTTGCCTAACTTTTACACAGCACTAGGTAGTGAATTTAGGTTTGCTCCTATTCCTGCTGGAGAATACACATTACAAATGTTGTATTACTATCAGCCTGAATACTTGAGCTCAACAGTTTCATCAAACCTTTGGTTAGCATATACGCCTGATTTACTGCTTTACGCAGCACTTGGTGAAGCAGAACCATTCTTGATGAATGATGAAAGAATTGGCACTTGGGCAGCAATGTACGACAGGGGTGTTAATTCATTAACTAAATCAGACGATGAGGGGGAGTTTCCTGCTCATCCTATGTCAATAACTTTAACTACGAGGTAATTTATCATGGCAGATATGTCAAATGTATTAGAACTAGCTTTACTTAACTCAACACTGAACGGAGCAGCTTTTACTCCAGTAGATAACCCATTTGTATCACTATGGACTTCTAACCCAACTGATGCAGAAACAGGAACTGAAGTATCTGGTGGTTCATATGCTAGAGTTGCTTCATCTTTTCCTACAGCTACAACCAACACTGTGCAAACAAATGCAGACATTACTTTCCCAGCTGCTACAGCTACTTGGGGTACAGTCGGTTGGATTGGCTTACACAGTGCCTCAACAGGAACTGGTAACATGATATATCACACAGCTTTGGATTCTTCCAAAACTATTGACATTGGTGATGTATTCAAAATTACAGCAGGTAATCTTTCAGTAACATTAGACTAGAGGAATAACACATGGCTCTTATCGTAAAGGATAGGATAAAGGAATCTACCAATACCACTGGTACAGGTACGCTTACATTAACAGGAGCAACAGCAGGTTTCCAAACCTTTGCTGCCGTTGGTGATGCAAGCACAACCTATTACGCTATACTTAATGGTAATAATTGGGAGGTAGGTCTAGGAACTTATACTGCCTCTGGTACAACTTTATCTCGCGACACTGTACTGTCATCTAGCAACGCTGGAGCAGCACTTAATTTGTCAGGGGGAAGTGATGTATTCTGTACCTATCCTTCTGAAAAAGCCGTCTTTCTTAATAGCAGTGATGTTATAGAGGGAACTAATGTTGTGGTAGCAGGAAACATTGCAGCTAATGCAGTCACTACTGACAAGATTGCTGATGCCGCAGTTATTACGGCTAAAATAGCAGACAACGCAGTTAATGCTACTAAACTTAATGTGACAGGTGACGGCACAAACACACAGTTTTTGCAATCAGATGGTGACGGTTCGTTTACTTGGAATGTTCCTACAGACACTACCTATACCGCAAGCACAGGGTTAGGTCTTACTGGCACAGCTTTCTCACTAGACCTTGCTAACGACCAAACATGGACTGGCTCTCAACGTGGCAATATTACTGTTGATGCTGATTTATCTTTTGACCAAAATGCAGGCAACAACTTTTCTTGCACACCTACAGCAACAGGGACATTAACTTTCTCTAATCATACTGCTGGTCAATCAGGTTATGTTTTGTTAGACAATTCAGGTGGTCATGCTATTACTGCAGCAGGCACAACTAAAATTAATGCTACTGACCTAGCTACTATTAATACAGCAGGTGTTTACCTTGTATCATACTTTGATAATGGTACTAATGCTTATATAACAGTTAGTGCATCTTACGCATAAGGGATTAGATGAGTTTATTAAACAACAGTAATGCCATATCCACAGGTGGTGATTATAACCTAGAGAACAGCTTACGCTTTCGTGCGTCTGCTTCTGCTTATTTAAGTAGGACTCAATCGGCAGGAACAAGTGATAAAATAGGAACAATATCTTTGTGGGTAAAAGGAGATTTTTCTTCATCAAAAGCATTGTTTAGTGGGCACACAGATTCAAATAATAGAATTGCTTTATACCTTACTCCAACTTTAAGCATCTATGGTGCAATTGGAGGGACTCAAAGTGTTTATTTAATATCAACACAAGTTTTGCGTGACCCTTCTGCTTGGTATCATATTGTTATTTCATGGGATACTACACAAGCTACTGCATCTGATAGATTTAAAGTTTATATTAATAGTGAGCAAGTTACAGCTTGGACAACAGAATCATATCCCGCTCTAAATGCTGATGTTTATTGGAATAAAGGAACATCACTGCTACTTGGAGCAAGATTTACAACTGCTGTAGCAACACACCTTGACGGCTACCTAACAGAAGTAAACTTCGTAGACGGACAAGCACTTACAGCATCAGACTTTGGTGAAACCAATGAAGACACAGGTGTATGGCAACCTAAAAAATACACAGGCACATATGGTACTAACGGATTTTACTTAAAAGGTCGTGGTACAGATAACTCTGGTAATGGTAATAACTGGACAGAGAATAACTTTAACACAACCAACAGTGCATTAACTACCTACGACATCATGACAGATGTCCCTACACTAACCGATGAAGATACGGCTAACTATGCTGTGTTGAATCCCTTGAGTGCAGGAACTAATGCTAATATATCACAAGGTAATTTATACGCTGTAGGTAATGCAGTCAATCATGTTGGTGTATATCCAACCATACTACCTAAAACAGGAAAATGGTATTTTGAATTTGATATAGTAACTGCAAATAGTGGTGGGTTTGGATTTTCTAATAGTCCTGGACCTATTTCAGGGTTTCCTGGATTAGCTTCAGGTTATTGGTATATCTATGGAGCATTAACTACAGGTTATTCTATTCATAACGAACTTACTTATACCTCTTATACAGATACTAGATTTAATACAGGAAATCTTGGTCAAATGGCAATTGATTTTGACACAGGTAAAGTATGGGTAGGCTCTAATAATGTATGGATTAATTCTACTAATGGAACAACTGGCAATCCTTCTACAGGAGCAAATCCTACTTGGACAATGCCTACAGGAGTGCAGTATTACCCCTTCATGGAGTTTGCAAACCCTGCAACTACTTTTGCAATGAACTTCGGACAACGACCACTTGCCTACACACCACCTACAGGCTATAAAAAACTCAACACATTTAACCTACCTGATAGTAGCATTGTAGATGGTAGTGAGTATTTTGTAACAGCAGTATATACAGGTACTGGCTCATCAAGAAGTATTGATAATACTATTACCGATGGAAGTAATCCTCAAGTAGAAACAGGCGACCCTATTCAGTTTCAACCTGACTTTACTTGGATTAAACAAAGAAGTAGCACAGAGTGGCATATACTTTCAGATGCTATTCGTGGAACAGACAAGCAGGTATTTAGTAACTCCACTAATGCAGAACAAACGAACTCAACATTCTTAACATCTTATAATACTGATGGATTTACTGTTGGAACAAGCACAGGTACAAATGGTTCTGGCTCTACTTATGTAGCATGGAACTGGAAAGCAGGAGGTACAGCAGTATTAAATGAAGCAGGCACAATAGATTCACAAGTATCTGCTAACCCAACAGCAGGGTTTAGTGTGGTGACATTTAATTCTGGTGCATCAGGATTACAATCAGTTGGTCATGGACTTGGTGTTGCTCCAAAAATGGTTATTGTAAAAGATAGGGACAATGTTCTAGGATGGAATGTGTACCATTCATCAATTAGCACAGATACTTCTAAATTTTTACAATTAAATAGTACCAGTGCAACAATTACATTAGCAGATATTTGGGGAGCAGCATTGCCAACAGCTACATTAGTAGGGTTTAAGACAGGAACTAATGTTTTTGCCAATGCTGATTGTGTAGCCTACTGCTTTGCCGATGTAGAAGGATACAGTAAGTTTGGTAGCTACACAGGTAATGGTTCTGCTGATGGTCCGTTTGTATACACAGGGTTTAGACCTGCTTATGTGATGATGAAATGCTCAAGTGACGCTGGAGGTTGGTATCCATTAGATGCTACTAGAGATATTGATAACCCAACAGTTTTATATCTAGCTGCTAATAGCTCTAATGCTGAAGGCGATTCCTCTGCTTCTGGTTACTCCGTAGATTTTTTATCAAATGGTTTTAAACAGAAAGGTAGTGGAACAGAATTCAACGGGAGTGGACGTACTTTTATATACATGGCATTTGCCGAGAACCCTTTCAAGAATTCCCTAGCCCGATGATGAAGTATTTAAATTATGATGGTGAGTTGGGAAAAGTTGTAGGTGTTACAGGAAAAGATTATGCAGGTAGAGCCTTGTATCAAGTTAAGTGTATAGACTGTGGAGAGATTCATATTCGTGATGCAAAACATTTAAAACAAGGTGTTAAGGTTCAAAAATGCTCAAAGTATAAAGCACCAAATGCGACAGATACAGATAACTATGACATGATTATTAGAAAAAAGTATGGCATCACATTAGATGAATATAATGTAATGTTAAAAGCACAAGATAATAAATGTGCAATATGCAACAATGAAGATGAGGTTAAAGGCAGAAAGTTAGCAATAGACCATTGTCATACTACAGGAAGTGTAAGAGGCTTATTGTGTGGTAAGTGTAATAGAGCATTAGGTTTGTTTTATGATAACAGGGAGCTATTGCATAACGCAATACAATATTTACAAAATTCTTTAGCGAGGTAATAGAAATGGCTTTTAAATTAAATGGTAAGACACTTCCTATAGACAGGGGTTTTACACACAACGACATACAGTACCCAAGAAATTGGTTACGACTATCCACACAGGAAGACAAGGATTCTCTTGGTATTACATGGGAAGCAGACCCTGTTAGGCATGATGACAGATACTACTGGAATGGTGAACTAGATAATCCTAAAGCATTAGAAGATGTAGATGCGGTAGATGAAGATGGCAACCCAGTATGGGAACAAGAGCTAGATAATTCTGACCCAGAGAATCCAGTCATGGTAGACACCGATGTTCAGGTAGTTACTCATGGTCTAAAGCACACAATGATAAACCAAGTTAAGCATACAGCAGGTACGATGCTAGCACAGACAGATTGGTATGTAGTACGCAAAGCAGAAAGAGAGGTAGCAATACCAGAAGACGTAGTAGCAAAACGCTCTCATGTAGTAGCAGAATCAGAAAGACTAGAGGTAGCTATAACAGGATGTACTGATGTAGAGGCGTTGATTGAGGTAATGAACTCACAAAACTGGAGTGAATAATGTTTGGTATAACCGCATTTTCTGAAGCACCATTTAGTGCAATATCAACAGGCATAAGATTTGGTGCTGCCTCTATTGTTGCGGCAGCCGTAGTATCGGTTATTACTTCACCACAACCCGTAAGTGGAAACGCCTCTGTTAATGGTTACGCTAATGTTGTGGTTGTGCCTTCTGGAATTATTCGTGGAGCTTCAGCATCCATTCTTGGTAATGCTAATGTTATTGCCTCACCAAAAGGAACAGTAGGTGGTAGTGCAGTTATTACTGGAAATGCTACTGTAGTTGCAATATCAGCAGGACAGTTAGTATTTGGTACAGCTAACATAGACGGAACAGCAACACTTTCTGCAGATGGTAACTTTGTTGCAACAGGTTATGCTTCAGTTAATGGACTAGCAACAGTAGACGCACAAACTTCAGTAACATACAGTGCACACGCCTCTGTATCAGGCACAGGCAATTTAATCGCTGATGGACACATTCAAGGTAATAATTGGACTGATGTTCCTGTTGGCACAAACATATGGTTAAGGATAGGATAAATTATGAGTAGAGATAAGGTAAGCGAATGGTCATCCACTCCATCGGATAATACTGATATTGGTGGTATTAATATTGCGGAAGGTATGCCGCCCGCAAATGTCAATAATGCTTTAAGAATGGCAATGAGTCAACTTAAAGACCAACAAACAGGTACTGATAGTGATAACTTTACTGTTGGAGGCAATTTAGCTGTTACAGGAACGTCTACTTTTACAGGAATACCTACTGGACCAACTGCAACAGCAGGAACTAATACAACGCAACTAGCAACTACCGCTTTTGTACAAGCAAAGGTAGGAACAGTTGGCACTATGGCTGCACAAAATGCTAATGCTGTAGCAATTACAGGTGGTTCAATTACAGGATTAACAGCACTTACTACAGCAAGTGGAACTATATCTACAGCAACATTAACCGCTTCTACGCAGCTTAATTTGGGTGCTAACTGGAGCGTTGTTCAAACAGGGACAGACTTAATTTTTAAATATGCTGGTGTTAATACTATGAAAATAGCAGCTACAGGAGATTTAACTGTTACTGGAAATATAACTGCATACGGAACAATATAATGACTTTTGAAGAAAGGTTTGAGCAGGACTATCATGACCCAGATAAATTAGATACATTAGTTAATGACATAGTTTTGTCTACACATGATTATAATTTGTTATCAAAGATTGATAATAGAATTACAGAGATTTGCTTAAAAGAAGATTTATTGCAAATAAGAGTTAATAAAAAACTATCACAAATGAGGAATCAATAATGGCAATACCAGATTCTGGAGCTGTAACATTAAACGACTTACAGTCTAATTTAGGTGGTAGTAGCCCTATTGGTATATCTGAATATTATAAAGGAAGTGCTATTCTTCCAATAAATGTTGGTGGAGCTAGTGCAGTGCCTACGAGTGGCACTATTAGTCTTGATGATTTTTATAGCCTTCCTACAAATTTAGCCTACACACAAGGGTCAAGCATATTAGTTACTAGCACTGGAAACCCATCAAATAGACCATCGCTAGATATATCTTCCTATTTAACAGGTAAACAAAGAACAGTAGGTAATACTTTTACTGTAGTTACTTATCCTAATGCTGGAAGTTTCTGGGCATACTACGCTCCATTTGTAACAACTTTTACTTACGGAACAGCTCAAACATTTCAAAGTCCAAGCACTGGTGGTAAGTCTACTTATAGACAAACTATTTATAATGGAGCTGGGACTATTACTTTGTATTCTTATTACTCTGGTGGAAGTACCAATTATAAAGAAAGCGGTTGCTACATATCAGAAATTCGTTATTAAATTTTACTAGAGATTAATTAAATATGTCAACTCAAAGAGTTCAGTTCACGGAGTGGTTGCCTGACCAGCCTGACAATTCAGGTGGGTTAAATGATGCGTTAAATGTTATTCCAGTATCTATTGGCTATCAGCCTTTTCCTAATGCAGTAGATTTTAGTGGAGAAGCATCAGAGTTATTAAACTCGGTATTTGTAGCTAAATGGGGAACAGAAGTCGTAGTGTTTGCTGGTGGAGCAAGTAAACTATTTAAGTTTAATGGGGATACAGAAGCATTAGAAGATAAATCTAAAGCTGGTGGATATAGCAGCATACTGCCTTGGAAATTTGTGCAATTCGGTCAGACTGTATTGGCGGTAAATGGTGATAACTTTATTCAATACTGGACCATAGGTGTTTCTACTGTATGGGCAGATATAGTAACTTCTCCTAAAGCAAAACAAATAACTATAGTAAGAGATTTTGTTGTGGTAGGGAATTTACTGACGGGTTCTTTAGCATCATCTACTGTTCAGTGGTCTGACATTAATGACGAAACTGATTGGACATCTGGCTCTACATCACAGTCAGATTTACAGGTCATTGCTGATGGTGGTAACTTGGTTGCTATTACTGGTGGCGAATTTGGTTTAGTCTTTTTAGAAAAGTCTATTTCCAGAATGAGTTATGTTGGGTCACCTTTGTTTTTCCAATTTGATAATATCTCAAGAGGGCTAGGCTGTTTATCTGGAAATTCTGTATGCCAATATAACAATGTAACTTTCTTCCTATCAGATGATGGATTTTATAGTTGTGATGGCACAAGCGTTACTCCAATAGGTAATGAAAAAATAGATAGATGGTTTTTTGATGATATAGATTTAGCATTAATAGGTAGCATGAGTTCCTCTATTAACCCTACTTCTAACATAGCTATTTGGAACTATGCCAACAACGCTGGCGGAAGAAGTATGTTAATTTACAACTGGTCATTAGGTAAGTGGTCAAGAGTTACTACTACAGCTACCGTTCTAGGCAATATAGCGACTGTAGGAACGACTTTAGAAGGATTAGATATTTTAGGGTACACCGACATAGATGCAATGCCAGCATCGCTTGATGCAAGGCTGTGGGTAGGTGGTAAATTCTTATTTGCTGGTGCTACAGGAGCTAAAATATCAACCTTTTCAGGAGCAGATTATAACTCGCAATTAGTTACCACAGATATAGAGGTTGGTTATAACAGCGTGGTTAATTTAATTAGACCACAAATAGATAACGGTAGTGCAGATATTGCTATTGCTAGCCGTAGAGAATTAGATGACTCTGTTATTTTTAGTCCTACAGTAACGACTACTTCTGAAGGTAGAGCTAATGTCAGAAGCGGAGGAAGATACCACAGAATAGCTGTATATCCCACAGGAAACTGGACTACCGCTATGGCTATAGATGTTGATATTAAACCACAAGGTAATAGATAATGTACAGAACTTTGCCTTATCAGGGCGGTGAGCCAAGAGCAGTTGCAGAAGTAGTAAACAACGCTATGAATGGTAAGACCAATAACACAGGAACAATAACACTTGCGGATGGCGGTGCTACTAGCACAACATTAAGTGATGAACGAATAGGTTATGATTCTATTATACTTCTTACACCATTAAGTGTCGCTGCTGCTGGAACTGGGGTACAGCTTCCTCATGGATTATTTGAACATGATACAACACAAAATTTTTCTGCTAACATAGCCACTAGAGTTGCTTTAGGAGTAGAAGAAAGTGCTTATGCTATGTCATTAGCAAGCGATAGAGTTACAGTGGATTACGCAGGATATTATAATGTAACATTTATGGGAAGGTTTAATAATCCTTTATCTCAAATTCACAATGCTTATTTGTGGTTTAAAGTAAATGGTGTAGATGCTCCTCACAGTGCAGCATCTGTAACTATTCCAGATAAACAAGGTTCAATAGAAGGTGCTGCTTATGTAAACCTAACACATCCTTTAGATTTAAACGCTAACGATTATGTAGAAGTTTATTGTGCTGTAGATGACGCTAATATAGCTTTAACTGCATTAGCTGCACAGACAACACCTTACGCTAGACCTAGTGTGCCTTCTTCAACACTAGAATTAGTTATGCACTATCCATCACAAGTAAGCGGTTCTACTGGATTGCCTTATATTAGTGATAGACAAAAAGGTCAGGCAACCATTACCCACCTGCCTAATAATGTGGCAGACAATACCTTTGGGTATATAATAGTAGGGTAATCAACCAACCAATTTAGTCTTATGAAACTATATGTCGTACCAACCAATCATGTATATCAGTATTGGGATTTAGCAGAGCCGTTATTACAAAAAGCATTAGATAAAGGTAATGGTGAGTTTACTGCTAGCCAATTA
>Ga0209714_1000204_pt1 | contig 39189 bp, 31 predicted proteins | sample COGITO_mtgs_1104_5_FD_185517 | JGI IMG/M metagenome (GOLD analysis project Ga0209714, IMG submission 185517) | Pelagic marine microbial communities from North Sea - COGITO_mtgs_110414 (SPAdes) (version 2) | ecosystem: Environmental > Aquatic > Marine > Epipelagic ...
GAATTGATACCTGAATCAGACGCCAATGATACTAATGCATAAACATTATTCAAATGAACTAAAATAGCCTTCTGTGCTAGCTTTTCAAAAACAGTGGAAACATTACTATCATCTGAGAAATTATAAAGCTCCATGCTTCTTTTCAAATCTTTGGGGTTGAAAATAAAGGAAAATTAGTTTCATATTATTATTATTATTTTGTTTTGCTATGAGGCTAGTTCGGCCATATTTTAATTACACATAACGTTAAGGCTAAACGCCGTTGCGTTCTTAAAGATAATTAATTTCCGAAGAAATTACGTGCGAGTTCGGATGATTTATCATTCGAAGCGAGATTTGCAATGGAATTTAGCCAGTGTTACCAACCGACTAATGTCAGTCGTAGTGAAAACGACATTTGGCAATTAGTATTTCGTCATCCGTTACGCGATAAATTAACCTGTGCTCACTATCAATTCTTCTTGACCAGTATCCGGAGTATTTATACTTTAATGGTTCTGGCTTTCCAATTCCTTCAAAAGGATCACGAGAGATGCTCTTTAGTAACTCATTAATTCGTTTCAGTTTTTTTTTATCAGTCTTCTGCCAGTATAGATAATCCTCCCAAGATTCGTCAACAAATATATATTTCATTCTTCCAGAAGAGATTTACTTGATGAATTTCCGCTTCTCAATTTGCTAATCGCAGAATCTAGGCGTTCTTCATTTATCTTTGATGATAGCTCATGATTAGTTGTCATGAGTGAATTATACTCAGCTAAAGACATAATTACAACCCCATTATCCTTACCACGATTAATGATAAGAGTTTCAATATTCGATGTTACTTTATCGAAGTAACTCTTAATGTCTTTTCTGAAGTCGGAAATGGATGTTGTTAACATAATCTTTAGTTTACGTACGTTATTATGTACAAATATACGTACAATTATTAAGAGAAGCAAATTTTAAACCACGTTTGTCTAATGGTTGGTAACGTTTTACAGCTATACTAGCGCCGCATCGTTAAATATAATTGAATTCGTTGAAACGAAAATGGCGGTGGAGTATAGGTGCTGTTATGTGCATCAAAAAAGCTCCTCATTTCTGAAGGGCTTATCTGAATTTTTATTCTTCCAATTTCATTACTCGCTCTCGTGTTCCATCGCTGTAAATGTAAATAAGAGGAGTGTTAGGTTTGAACTCTGTTTCTCTGCCCATTAGATCAACTATTAGTACTAGTTCTTTGGCACTATAATCTAATTCATCTAAACCAATTACACTAATTGTAGTACATGTGGATGTGTCAGAACAAACACCTCCAAGAGCAGTTACCTCGACTGCATAGGAGCCATTAGATGCTGGGGAAAATACCTGATTAGTTTCTCCGAATATTTCCGAAAAGTTGTTATTGCAGTCCAGCCATTGGTATGATGCTCCATTTGCTGCACTTACCAATTCATCTGTTAGGTTAGCAATCTGATTGTTAGGAGGTATGTCTCCGCTTTCTACTGCTCCTATGTCAGGCGCTGAATAACGAGGAGTTCCGTTTTGGTCAGTTGAAGGAGCAGAATTCACATCGGCAGCATCGATTGCTGCGCTTCCACAAATAACTGCTATACTAGGAATCCCCTGATTGTTCGGTAGCATACCTGCTGGATCAAATTGAGGATTTATTGTTGAAAACCAATTCGGGCAAGGCGATGTACCACCAACAAGATCACAAGTACCCACAATATTATTGTTGTAGACAGCCTCATCTATCCCGCTTCCCATAAATTCTAACTGAATCCTCACGTCAAATCCAGTATTGCCATGTATAATATTATTCGACAATTTAACACTTGAAGACCCACCGTGTCCAAGCCCTCCTTGCTGGCCTCCAGTATTATTGGTAATAGTACAATTAGTAATTTCTCCTGTAACAAAACACCCTCCTTTACCCTGAGTACCGTCTGTTCCAGTATTACCGTAGATTGTACAATTAGTCATATTACTTGGGCCATTAAAGCTAATTCCTCCAACATATCGGGCAGTATTGTTCGAAATAGTGGTATTTGTCAGGTTGGTAGGATACCAATTTGCTAAAACGCCGCCGCCCGAGCCATTTGGTGCCGAATTATCATGGATGTAGCAATTATCAATTGATCCGATACCAATGTGAATACCGCCACCATAATTCCCAGCCTCACAATTCTTAACTTCCACTGTTGAAAGGTTTAAGATATATGAAGTGTGGGCAGCTCCTCCCAAGCCAATTCCTCCTCCATTAATATTATGGTATCCATTTTGAACAGTTAAACTTGAAATGTTAATGGTATCATTGTTGGTTCCTGAATTGTCTACATGAAAGATTCTACTTGTGGAAGAACCATCAATTATAGTCGTGTTCATACCGTTCCCGATAATGTCCAAATCTTTATTAAGTAGAAGTTCTCCAGATGTTAATGTTATTGCAACACCATCAGTATTTGCGTCAAAAACAATTGTATCACCCGCTACTGCAAATGATATTGCATCTCTTAAAGATCCAGCGCCGGAATCATTGTTATTAGACACTGTTATTGTCGTGGCCAATGCTAAGTGAGTAAAGCCAAGAGCTCCAAATAGTAAAAGTTTTTTCATATTGTTGATGTTTTTAATTACAAGTATACATATAAAGTACTTAATTGCATATAACAATTCGCTAAACGCTATAGATTATATTAGTCAATATATTGCTATAGAGTTTATTTGTTTTATGGTGTGTCTAAATTTAAAGAATCAAATGGACTTTTAATGCCTTTGATGTGATTAATTGTTACTTGAGTATAAATTTCAGTTGTTTTACTACTGCTATGTCCCATCAAGTTTTGAATGTAACGGAGATCAGCGCCATTTTCTAATAGGTGAGTCGCAAAACTATGACGAAGCATATGAGGAGTGACGGCTTTCTTTATTTTTGCTTTAATAGCAGCTTTTTTTATCACAGCGACAACACTTGTTCCGCTATATAAATGTCCTTCAATACCTTCAAATAAATATTTTTTTGGTCGGTATTCCTTAAAGTACTCTCTTAACAATATTAGCACATGCTTACTTAGAATCGTTACTCGATCCCTTTTACCTTTAGCAGCATTGACATAAATCAACATTCTTTTGCCATCAATGTCATCGATTTTCAAGTTTAATAGTTCTCCTCTCCTCAAGCCGGCAGAATATAACAAGCTAATGATACATCTGTGTTTCAGATTCTGAGTATGTTTTATTAAGTCCGCCACTTCTTCCGGACTAATAACTTTCGGTAATTTGTGTTCAGGTCTAGGTCTTTCAATAGAATAAAAGCGATTAGGCATACCCATCACGACTTCATAATAAAATTTAACACTATTTACCGCTTGATTGAGATATGAATGAGAACGCCCTTCCTTTACTAGTTCTTGGAGATAATTACGAATATCGTTTTCATCTATACTACTTAATGACTTACCCCGATAATAATTAATGAATTTTTCAAAGAATGAAATGTAGGTTTTAGCCGTAGATAGGGAATACTTTTTAATTTCAAGTTTGCGAAAAAAATCTTCTGGACAAGTACGATAATCGTCAGTAACAATGCGCTGTCTAAAAGAATCCATGTTAACAGAGTCTCCACCAATATGAATTGGTTTGTTATTGAAGAAGTGCCCTGAGTTTATCCAGGCTACCCCTTTAAATAACTTGAAAACAGTGTCTAAATTCTCTTTGTTGTTTGGGATATAATTCATTGAATATGTATCACTCCATTTAACGTTATTCAATGAACCAACAATGGCATCAACTGTCGGGTTAGGATAATATTTTAAACCAATGAATTTTGATTCTTCTATCAATAGATGCTTTAAGTCGATATTTATTCTTTTTCCTTTCATAGTTATCCAAATATCAGCTATTTAATAATACATATTACAATTTAATCATTAGATTAGACGTATAACTAACGCATAATAAACGATTAACATGAAAATGTGCTTGTATTGTGATGAAAAACTTGAAGGAAGAACTGATAAAGTATTTTGCAATCCAAGTTGTAAATCTGCGCATCATTATAAATTGAGCCAGGACAAGGAAGCAAATTTGTATAACCGTATTGATAATCAGTTAAAGTTGAATAGAAGAATTTTAAAAAACTTTAATAAATCTGGAAAGGCTACGGTTCGAAAAGAGATTTTATTGAACGAAGGTTTTAATCCAAAGTATTTCACTAATTACTGGAAAAACTCAAAAAATGAGGTCTATTTGTTTTGTTATGAATTCGGATTTATCGAAAGAAAAGAGAATAATCGTGTCAAATATGTTTTAATTCATTGGCAGGAATATATGAAGTAAAGTAACGGACAGGAAGTCCATTAATTATCTAGTCGGAATGACCATCATTAACAACTCCAAATTCTCCTCCAAAAAGTTCGATAAGTAACCCTCCGACTTCACCAAATTAGAAACCTCAATGTTCCAATGCATTGAGGTTTTGTTATTTTCATTATTAGTCTAATATAAGAACTAGATTAATAGCTGAAACAAGTCATTGTTATCATTTAAATATTCCCAATGAAATCTCAGTGTATTCATTCTATCCATAATTGAATCTATTTTTTCTTCACTACCTAATTCCAATCCTATTATAGCCGGACCAGATGTTCTATTGTGTTTTTTAGAGTATTCAAAATGCGTAATATCATCTTTAGGACCTAAGACTTCTGATATAAATTCTTTCAATGCTCCAGCTCTTTGGGGAAATCGAACGATGAAATAATGCTTTATACCTGAATAGATTAGGGCACGTTCTTTTATTTCTTCTGTCCGTGTAATATCATTGTTACTTCCGCTAATTAGACAAACTACATTTTTACCTTTGATTTGTTCTCTATATTGATCCAAAGCAGAAACAGATAATGCTCCAGCTGGCTCCACAACAATTGCATCCTTGTTGTATAGATCGAGAATAGTTTGGCAAACTTTCCCTTCATCAACAGTTATCATTTCATTGAGATTGCGTTTGCATAACTCAAAATTCAAATCTCCTACTTTTTGAACAGATGCGCCATCTATAAATTTATCTATTTGATCCAATTTAGTATTTACACCATTTAAAATTGATGTCGACATTGATGGCGCTCCCGTTGGTTCTACTCCAATAACTTTAGTCTCTGGAGATAACATTCTAAAGACACTTGAAACTCCAGAAGCCAAACCTCCCCCGCCAACTGGTAAAAATAAAAAATCAATTGGTTCAATTGCTTGATCTATTAGCTCCAATGCAATAGTAGCTTGACCTTCAATTACTTTTATATCATCAAAAGGATGAATGAAATTCATTTGATGTGCCTCACAATAGTGAATAGCATCTGCCGAAGCATCGTCAAAAGTGTCCCCCACTAATATGATTTCAACCCAATCTCCACCAAACATTTTAACTTGTTCGATTTTCTGTTTAGGTGTAGGAGTCGGCATAAAAACAACTCCCTTAATTTTCTTCATAAAACAAGAATAAGCTACACCTTGTGCATGATTCCCTGCACTCGCACAAACTATACCTCTTGCAAGCTCATCATCAGTTAAAGATGATATTTTATTATATGCCCCTCTTATTTTGTAGGAACGAACTTGTTGCAGATCTTCTCTTTTGAAGTATACATTTGCTTCGAAGTCGTTTGACTTATGAACGTTCCGCATAAGTGGAGTCTTGGAAACTACATCACTCAAAAGTGATACAGCTTCTTTGACATTGTTTAAATTAAATGGATCCATAACTAAAGCCTTTTCATATTCGTCATAGCGTCACGAAGAGATTCTCCAATTTTTTCTATTGGATGATTACGAATTGATCGATTTGCTGCAATTAACGATACATTGTCGACCTGATTATCAATAGAAAAAGACACCCCTATTACATTGACATCAACGCTAGCCATAAATTGGTTCAATAGTGGTCTACAAGCATGGTCAAATAAATAACAACCATATTCTGCAGTGTCCGAAATGATTCGGTTCATCTCATACAATTTTTTTCTTGCGATTGTATTTGCAATCAACGGTGCTTCGTGCAGAGATTCGTAATAAGCAGATTCCGCTTTAATCCCAGACTTCACCATTGTTTCATAAGCAAGTTCCACTCCCGCTTTTGTAAACGCAACTAACAATGCTCCGTGATCAAAAAAATCCTGTTCTGAGATTTCGTTTTCAGTACATGAGGTTGTTTCAAAATCTGTTTCTCCTGTTTGCTTTCTCCATTTTAATAGATTAATGTCATTATTATCCCAATCCTTCATCATTCCTTTAGAAAATGCACCAGACATAATATCGTCCATATGTTTATTAAATAACGGGGCCATTATTTCCTTCAACTCTTCTGACAATCTTAAAGTTTCAATTTTTGCCGGATTTGATAAACGATCCATCATATTTGTGAGTCCCCCATGCTTTAGTGCTTCTGTAATAGTCTCCCAGCCATATTGAACCAATTTAGCGGCATAACCAGTATCAATTCCCTTTTCAACCATCTTGTCAAATGCAAGTATCGAACCTGACTGAAGAACACCACATAAAATTGTTTGTTCTCCCATTAAATCGGATTTTACTTCCGCTACAAAAGATGAATTTAGCACACCCGCTTTATGACCACCAGTCGCTACTGCATAAGCTTTAGCTTGCTCATAACCAATTCCGCTCGGATCATTCTCAGGATGAACTGCTATCAGAGTTGGAACACCAAATCCTCGCTTATATTCTTCTCTCACTTCAGAACCTGGAGACTTAGGAGCTACCATTATCACAGTGAGGTCTTTTCTTACTTTCATTCCTTCTTCAACAATATTAAAACCGTGTGAATAAGACAATGTTGCTCCTTTTTTCATTAAAGGCATCACCGCATTGATTACAGAAGTGTGTTGCTTATCTGGCGTTAGATTGATCACTAGATCTGCATCCTTCAGCATCTCAGAATAGGTTCCAATTTCAAAATTATTTTTGCTTGCATTTTGATATGAAATACGCTTTTCACTAATTGCTGAATCACGCAAAGCATAAGAAATATCCAATCCCGAGTCACGCATATTTAATCCTTGGTTCAGGCCTTGTGCGCCGCACCCAACAATAACAATTTTCTTCCCTCGCAGGCAATCTATTCCATTTTTAAATTCTGACGATTTTAACAAGTCGCATTTCCCTAATTGCTCAAGTTGCTCTCGAAGTGATAATGTATTAAAGTAATTCTTCATCTTAATTTTCTTTGATTTGGTTTTCCATTTCCTCCACGATAGAGGTCAATGTCTTCATTGGTTTAGTAATAGCAATTCGTCCAGATCGAACGAATTCCAAAATTCCAAAAGGTTCTAATTCATTAAACAGTGCTTGTGTTTCTTCTTTATGTCCGGTTTTTTCCAATACTGTAAAATTGGATTCAACTGAAAGTACGCGAGCATAATGAGCACGAACGATCTTCTCCGCTTCATTTCCGGATGTTAAAACATTTGTAGGAACCTTATACAAAGCTATCTCCTGATAAACTATGTCTTCCTCTAAATGATAAACTGCTTTAATAATTTCTACTTGCTTCTCGAGTTGCAGTACAACTTTTTTGACAAGGTCTTCATTTTCGCTGATGACAATTGTGTAGCGATGTACATTTTCAACTTCACTCTCCGAAGCTGCAATGCTTTCAATATTTATTTTTCGTCGTGTAAAGATGATCGTTACTCGATTTAATAGACCAACTTGATCTTCTGTAAATATAGATATGGTATATCTCTTTTTCATTTCTAATTCTATTTAAGTCTTATTTCAGATACCGATGCGCCAGTTTCTATCATTGGAAAAACATTGTTCTCTTTCCCTACTTTCACTTCAAGAAAATAAGCTCCTTCATGATTCAACATTTCAGCTACTGCATTATTTAATTCTTCTCTTTTGGTGACCTTCCTGCATTCTATTCCGTATCCTTTGACAATGGTCTGAAAATCTGGATTAATCATTGTAGTAGACGCATAGCGTTTATCAAAAAACAATTCTTGCCATTGACGAACCATCCCTAAAAACTCATTATTAAGCACAACTATTTTCACAGGTGTTTTGCATTGAAATATGGTTCCTAATTCTTGTATTGTCATCTGAAACCCACCATCACCAATTACGGCAATCACTTCTTTATTTGGTTGTCCCATCTTGGCTCCAATTGCAGCTGGCAGACAGAAACCCATAGTTCCTAATCCACCAGATGTGATTAATGATTTGGAGTTTTTAAACTTTGCGTATCGACAAGTCACCATTTGATGTTGACCGACATCAGTCACCACAATAGCTTCTCCATTAGTTTTCTTGTTGATTGAATGGATTACTTCCCCCATTGTTAATGATTCAGTGGTAGGACTCAATTCTTCATTAATCACAGCATCAAATTCTTCATTCTCTAATTCCCTAAACTTACGCAACCAAGAACTGTGTTCCTTATTTTGAACAAGTTCAGTTAACTGAATTAACGTGTCTTTTGCATCACCCAAAAGTGCAACATCTGTCTTTACATTTTTATCAACCTCAGCCGGATCAATTTCTAAATGAATGACCCGTGCTTGTTTGGCATACTTGGATAAATCACCCGTAACCCGGTCATCGAAGCGCATGCCAACTGCAATTAATACATCACACTCATTCGTCAGCTTATTTGGAGCATAATTACCATGCATACCAAGCATTCCAACATTCAAATAATGATCAGATTCTAATGCTGACAACCCCATTATTGTCCATGCAGAAGGTATTCCAGCTTTCTCAATAAACGCTTTAAATTCTTTTTCCGCATGAGATAATATTACTCCTTGACCAAAAAGAACAAATGGTTTTTTCGCGGAATTGATTAGTTGAGCAGCTTTTCTTAATAGAGATAAATCCACTCTACTTTTTGGCTGATAGCTTCTCATTCCAAGGAAAGGTTTGTATTCATATTCAAGCATTTCAAATTGAGCGTCTTTCGTGATATCCACTAAAACAGGACCTGGTTTCCCTGTTCTCGCTATGTAAAATGCTTTTGCAATTGCCTCAGGGATTTCAGCTGCTCTTGTGACTTGATAGTTCCACTTTGTCACTGGCATTGAGATTCCTATGACATCCGTTTCTTGGAAAGCATCCGTACCTAATAAATGACTGTGGACTTGACCTGTTATGCAAACCAATGGAGTTGAATCTATTTGAGCATCAGCAATACCAGTTATTAAATTTGTTGCTCCCGGACCAGATGTTGCGAGACACACGCCCACCTTCCCTGTTGCTCTTGCAAATCCTTGGGCGGCATGCACAGCGCCTTGCTCATGTCTTGTCAAAATATGAGTAAGCTGATCTTCAACATCATAAAGCGCATCATAAACCGGCATAATTGCCCCTCCTGGATATCCGAACATCAAATCAGAACCTTCATCGATAATTGCCTGCACAACTGCCTGAGCCCCTGTTAAACTCTTTTTTGTGGAATTCAAATTCACTTTTGGTCTTAGTTCTTGAGTTTTCATATTTAAAATTTATCCGTTACACATCCTTCAGCAGCTGAAGAAACATTTCTCGCGTATTTACTCAAAACCCCTCGTTTGAATTTCAATTCTGGTGCTACCCACAAGCTTCTTCTCTTTTTCATTTCTTCATCAGAAACTTCTAAAGTGATTGAATTTAATGTTGCATCAATGGTGATTTGATCACCATTTTCCACTAATGCTATCGCTCCGCCAACTTGTGCTTCTGGGGATATATGCCCAACCACAAAGCCATGCGTACCCCCTGAAAACCTTCCATCAGTTATTAATGCAACATCATTACCTAGACCCGCACCAATAATCGCTGCTGTAGGTTTTAACATTTCTGGCATTCCTGGGCCACCTTGAGGGCCTTCGTATCTAATGACAACAACATTCCCTTTAACAACTTTACCATCTCTAATACCATCATTCGCTGCATATTCAGAATTGAAAACACGGGCAGTTCCCTGAAAATTCAATCCTTCTTTACCTGTTATTTTAGCAACTGCGCCAGTTGGCGACAAATTTCCTTTTAAAATTCTTAAATGCCCAGTTTCTTTTATCGGACTTTTCATAGATTTAATGACGTCTTGCCCTTTAGTTAGAGATTTAACTTCAGCAAGGTTTTCAGCCAGTGTTTTTCCAGTTACAGTTAAACAATCACCATGCAGTAATCCTTCTTCCAATAAATATTTTAGCACTGCAGGAATCCCTCCGATTTTATGGACATCTTCCATTAAATATTTTCCACTTGGTTTTAGGTCGGCTAAAAATGGAGTCGTATCCGAAATTCTTTGAAAATCATCCAATGTGAAATCAATCTCCGCTGTACTTGCAATTGCTAAAAAGTGTAAAACTGCATTTGTGGATCCTCCGAGGACGGTTACTAAACGTACAGCATTCTCTATCGACTTTTTAGTTACGATGTCTCTAGGTTTTAAATCTTTTTCTAATAATAACCTTAAGGCTTCACCAGCTCGAACGCTTTCTTCTTTTTTCATTTCTGACAACGCTGGATTTGAAGAATTAAATGGCAAAGACATGCCTAAAGCTTCTATTGCAGATGCCATAGTATTCGCTGTGTACATTCCTCCACAAGCCCCAGCCCCTGGACAAGCTTTCTCGATAACGCTTTGGTATTCTTCATCTTTAATTTTTCCTGCATTTTTTTGTCCCCATGCTTCAAACGCTGAAACAACGTCTAGTTTCTTTCCTTCATGGCAACCTGATGCAATTGTACCTCCGTACACGAGCACGCTTGGTCTATTTACACGCAGCATCGCCATCAGCGCTCCCGGCATATTTTTGTCACATCCTACCACAGTAACCAATCCATCATATGACATTCCTTCAACAACAGTTTCCATTGAATCTGCAATTACATCCCTGGAGGGAAGTGAATATCTCATACCTGGTGTTCCCATTGAAATTCCGTCACTCACTCCGATAGTATTAAAAATTAATCCTACTAGATTTTCATTTAACGTTCCTTCCTTAACCTTAATAGCCAAATCATTCAAATGCATATTGCATGGATTTCCTTCATAACCAGTGCTTGCTATTCCAATAAAAGGCTTGGAAAAATCTTCTTTCGAAAGACCTATAGCGTGTAACATTGCTTTTGCAGCTGGTTGCGAATCATCTTGTGTCACACGACAACTATATTTGTTCAGTTTCATACTAATTCAAAATTTTTATATTCTTTTTTTTGTACTCTATTTATGTAAGCGGCAGAAAGAGTTGCGCCCAAAGTCTCGTCCCATTTTAAATGAAAAGAATGTCCATCTAAACTTTCTATTCCTGCTACTTCTGCTGCTGTTCCAGTGAAAAAAGCACCATCAGCTTGATAAACATCTTCAGGAGTAAAGAATTTCTCCTCTACTTCAATTCCTAGTTCATTCGCCAATTCAAAGATTGTTTGTCTTGTTATACCAGAAAGTATGTTCCCTAATGGAGCCGTATACAGTTTGTCGTCTTTTTCATAGAAAAAATTAGCACCTGGTCCTTCTGCTACGTTATCATTCATATCGAGAAGAAGAGCTTCATCAAAACCTTTATTTTTAGCCTCAGTAGTTGCTAAAATTGAATTGGTATAATGCCCTGTCACTTTTGCTTCAGCGAAACATGATTTTGGATTTGGTCGTTGAAATGAAGAAGTCATTAATTTCAATTGCTGATTTCCTAAATACCTTTCCCAATTCCATGCGCACAAAAGAACATGAACTTCATCGGTTGGCTGTAGCGCCATATTTTGACCTAAATAAACAAGTGGCCGGATATAGGCATTTTGCAAGTTATTTCTTTCAAGTAATTCATAGGTTAGACTTACTAATTCCTCAACTGAATATTTTAGTTTGATGTGCATTTTTTCAGCAGAATAAAGAAGCCGTTCATAGTGCTCTTTTGCTTTAAACACCATTGCGCCATCCTCAGTTTCATAAGAACGTATACCTTCAAAAACACCTGCGCCATAATGGAGAGTTTGAGAATATAAGTCAGTCGTAGCATCTTTCGCTTTCATCCATTTACCATCGAGAAAGATGGTTGTTGTTTCATTGTAATACATATTCATTGTTTTAATAAAAATTCAAAAAAAAAGCCCCTCTCGGTGTGAGAAGGGCTAAACGTTTATATAATATCGTCCCAGTCTCACTCCATTGGAGAAGAAATAATAATGACTGTGATAATAATATTTTGTACTAATTGCTGCATTATAAAAGTTTTAATCAAAAAAAAAGCCATCCTAATGGATGGCTTTAATCTATATTTTTAAAATATACCATCCTAGTGCCCGTAGCTAATTGCTGCGAACATAATAATTGATGGAATAATATTCATTTTTCTCATTTCGGGGACAAAATTACAATTAGTTTTTTAATTATTCTAAAACAAAATGATATTTTTTTGATTTTAATCTCAGCACTCTGTATTTCTAATTACTTATAACTGGAAATTTGATATATGCATTTGGCGTTAAATTGATTTTATAGCACAGAAAGAAAAAATTGTATGTTCTTTGGGGCGCCATACAAGAAGGGGAAGTATCAATAAAAAAAAACGAGACAAGCTCAAATTTTTTATTGCTGAGAGTGTTGGTTTGTGCCGTGAAATTTTAAGTGGATTAGAGTTTAGTTAGGCAAACAATTGAAAGAGTACTTATATTTCCAATAGAGAAGTTTCACCATTTTTTCAGCGGAAAAAGTTTTATTAACTTTAAATGTTGTAGATTTACAGTCGTGAAACGTTTATTTTCTAAATATATTTCAGTAGTATTATTACTTTGTTTGGTAATTCAAATTACCCCATTGAGTTTACTCCATTCTCATGAAAATCAGTTAACGGAGGTTGGGCATGATATCAATTCAATGTATGCCGACAATGAATATATTGACGATATACACCATGATTCAGAAGAAAATGAGTGTAGCATTTGTAAAATCCAGCAATCGTTAAACAACCAAGCATACACTTTCGGCGATCAAATTCGCGTATTTAGTTTTCTCGAGCAGTCTTCTGTTTCAATCAATTTAGAGGTATCCATTGATGATCATCTCATAAAAAGCACCTCAGGTCGAGCTCCCCCAATCGCATAGTTCTGGCATCATTACCTTTCGGTAAGACTTTTGTAATATCAACACTTTTATTAGTTTAATATAATAGGTTGTTTTGATTTCCCTCTTGTTCTAATGAAAAAGAACAGATATAGATTTACAAATTTTTCTTGATTGTATTATCGTTGTAATGAATAACATTCGTTGGTTTCAAATCAACTTTCAAATTACTTCTAACATTTTTAGACTCATATTATGCTAAAATCAATGAAATTCATTGTTTTTCTTATTGTAACATTATCGATTTTTCCTTTGATAGCTCAGGACTCATGTTCTTATCAGTTATCAGGTTATGTGATTGATGAGCACGATCGTTTACCATTATCAGATTCTAAGGTATACATCATAAAACCAAGAAGAGGAGTATTTGCCGATTCTTCGGGATATTTTGTATTTCCAGAATTGTGTTCAGGAACTTATGAATTCTATTGCAAGCATGTTGGGTGTGATGCCGTAAAAAAAACGATAACAATTCGAGGAAATACAAAACAAAATTTCTACCCAGAACATCATGTTGATTTTGATGTTGTTAATGTACTCGCAAAGAAAACGATTAACGAGATTTCTTTAGGAACAAGAAAACTATCAGAAAAAGACAAAAATGAGACAAAAGGACTTTCGCTAGGGGAAGGTTTAACAAGGATAAATGGTGTAAGGAAACTATCAACAGGAAACAACATCTCGAAACCAGTGATTCATGGCCTTCATAGTAATAGAATTCTCATTTTGAACAATGGTGTAAGACAGGAAGGTCAGCAATGGGGAAATGAACATGCACCAGAAATCGATCCTTTTATTGCCGGTGAGCTGGCAGTTGTCAAAGGAGCGAATAGCATTCGTTACGGTCCCGACGCGATCGGAGGAGTCGTGCTTGTTAACCCCAAAGAGCTAAGAAAAACACCAGGTATAGGAGGGGAGTTGAATTTAGTAGGTTTGAGTAATGGCTTACAAGGAAATGCATCGGCAACCTTAGATGGGAATTCAAGTAAATTCCCTGCGATTCGTTGGCGTCTTCAAGGGACTGTGAAGCGCGGAGGTAATGCGAAAACTCCTGATTACTATTTAAAAAATACTGGATCAAAGGAGTATAATTTTTCCTCCGCTTTTGGTTACAATAAACTGAGGTATGGGATTGATTTTTTCTACAGTCAATTTAATACAGATATTGGCATTTTTTCCGCTGCTCACATCGGAAATCTCACAGATCTTCAGCAAGCTTTTGAAGCAGAGGAACCATTGGAATCAGCAGGTTTCACATATGATATTGATCGACCGAGACAACACATCGAGCACGAATTGTTTAAGACCAAAGGATATCTTAGAACTGGAAAGAAAGGTAAAATAGTGTTGACGTATGCAAGACAGTACAACAAGCGCCTAGAATACGACAAGCATGCACCATTGAATGATTCGCTTGCTAATTTAAACCTACCTGCTCTTCAATTTGAATTAACCACACATGCGGCTGAAATTTTATGGGAACATATTCGAATAAATTCCTTTAAGGGAAGTCTAGGCATCAATGGGACTTACCAAGAAAACACGTATGAAGGACGGTTTTTTATCCCCAACTTCCAGAAAATAGGGGCTGGAATATTCTGGATCGAGAGCTGGAAGCCCAAGTCATCAAAACTAGAAATTGAAAGTGGTGTAAGGTTTGACAACATTTATCAACGCGTTTACATGTGGCAATATGGAGCTATTGTTTCTCCTGCTCAGAATTACATGAATATGAGTAGTACTCTCGGAGCTATTTACAAAGTAAATAAACAGTTGATTCTTCGTTCCAATTTAGGAACTGCTTGGAGACCTCCGAACATTAACGAATTGTATAGTAATGGACTCCATCACGGTGCTGCATCAATAGAAATAGGAGATTCCACTCTTGTAACAGAGAAGGCAGTCAATGTAAGTGCTTCAATTGAATATTCAGGGAAGCGACTTTCCTTAGTACTAGATGCGTATTACAATGTCATTAACGACTTCATCTATTTGAAACCCACTTTGGTCCCAACAGTTACTATTAAAGGTGCGTTTCCAACATTTGTAAATGATCAAGTGAACGCTCACCTGAGAGGGCTCGACTTAACCTTAAGTTATGCTCTGACCAAAGAGTTAAAGGTTATTTCGAAAGCCTCAATTTTACGTGCATTTAACCAAACAACACGTCAATATTTGGTAATGATGCCCTCGGATCGCTTTGAAAATTCACTGGAGTATAACTTTAAAGATGGAAAAAAAGTAGAGAACGCTTATGTTTCGCTCTCGGTAACGTCTGTATTAAAACAATCGCGGGTTCCTGAGAATAGTGACTATGCCAATCCGCCTGAAGGATATACTGTGTTGAATTTCGCAGCAGGTATTGATATTCCACTCAAGGGGAATAGAATCTCCCTTGGTATTAGCGCCAATAATCTTCTTAATACCCGGTATCGAGATTATATGAATCGCTTCCGGTATTTCGCTGATGAAATGGGAAGAAATATTTCCGTGAGGGCGACGATTCCCTTTACATTATTCACACCAAAATCAATACATAACGAGTAATCCGTTTTTTAAACAAAAACAAACATGAAAACAAAAACAAACATGAAAACAAAAACAAAAACAAACATGAGAGCAATCTCCTTTTTAGGATTGGCATGCATTGTAGCTTTGAGTAGTTGTAAGAAAGATGACGATCTTGTCACTGTTCCACAACCAATTGCTAATGAAGCAGAGGTAATTACAACAGTAACACTTCAATTTACTGATGCTGCAGGGGTTCAACCTAGTGTAACTGCTACGTTCCGAGATCCAGATGGCGATGGTGGCCTGAATTATGATGTTTTCGACACTATCAGATTGCAGAATAATACTATTTATAACGCAAGTATTCTTCTGCTGAATGAAACAGTAAGTCCTGCTGATACAATTTCGAATGAAGTTTTAGCGGAAGATGATGAGCACTTTTTCTGTTTTACTCCTTCTTTTGCAAACGTATCAATTATACGAACAGATACAGATGGAACGTACGAAGTTGGTTTGCAAAGCCAATGGACGGTTGGAAATGTTGGAAATGGTACAACGCAGATTGTGCTGAAACATCAGCCAGGCATTAAAGATGGAACGTGTGCCCCAGGCGAAACGGACATAGACGTCACATTTGTAACAGAAATTCAATAATCAAAACAATAAACTACATTAAAATGGGCAAGTTACAAACAAGGGAGGCTCATTCATTATTTCTTGACAAGGTCCGGATGAGTGGTTGGAACATGCGGATCAAGAAATGACGACGCAATGTTTTGATTTTAGTGGTACTTACGACATTGCAGAGAATGAGAAAACGATGATGAAATTCACGAGTTTAACTACCGAAGGATTTTCTGGTCAATCTGTGATTATTACTTTAGAGAAAAAAAAACACTTCTCAGAGTTTATTCTCTAATAAATAGATATTTATTAGAGAATAAGTACATGAAGGTCACCTCATAATTTGAGGTGGCCTTTTTAATTGTAGTTGTTGTAAAATTCTATCTTTAAAGAAGAAATTTTTTGAGTATCATTTGATACATTGGATTACTTAGAACGAATGAATATCCCGCATGCCTTAGCAAGCAAGCATTTTAAATTTTGATTTACTTTGTAGATTGAAACATAAAAAAGCAAGAAAAACTATATAATGCGACATAGGTTTTGTTGTAAAACGTTAAAATAAAATCATTACTAATAAAAATTAAACCACTAAAATAAAGCACTTAGGGCTCTTTATTGTTTTTATCAAATGAGTAGTTTAAACTAACAAAGATAAAATGTAATTGAATAAAATTATACCGATTAGTTCCGTCTGCTCCACCTTCAAGCAGTCTATAGCCAATATTTCCTTGTAGGTTTTTAGTGAAACAATATCTTCCAGATAAGGAAAGGTCAATTGCTCTGCCTTTACTTGCAATTATACCTTCTCCCAAAAAATCAACACCTATTTTTTGAGATATATCCCATTTGGCTAATATGTTGATAAGAGGAACGAAACCAATACCAAAATTTTCTCTTAAAAGTTCTCTATTCTTCAACGAGACTCCTGCATCTCTAATTTTTGCAGATAAACCCAAACCAAATTTAAAATTGACTTTACTTATGATTCTTCGATTATAGGTGATGCGATAAGAATTAAACTTATAAACAGCTTCTGTTGGTAAGTTAGCTTTAAAATATTTTCCGTCAAACAGTATATTCTTTTCTATTGTTCCAGTTACTTTTATTTTTAAAGGAGCATAAAGAATTGAAAAGTGATTTTTCCCATTTAATAAAAAGCCAGCGCGCAATCTCAAAAATGGAATCACTGGAGTCGAAAAATCATTTTTCAGAGAAAATAACGTTCCATTATTACCAATGCGAATATCATTAATACTTGTAAATAATGCTCCTGATTCAAAATTAATGAAAGTCTGAGCATTCGTAGACAAATTGAAATTCAAACAAATAAAAAGAATCCAAAATCTTGACTGGAAAACAATCTTAGAAGTTAAGTGATTCATATTGATGTCTTAATTTTTTTGAAGAGTGTTTTTAATGTTCTAGAACTTTTAGCTAAATTACGCGTAATTTTTTATTATAATTTTATTTGTAGATCATTGGAAGCCTTATTTGTGATGTGTATTTTGAAGAATGATGTATCTTGTTATGCGCGATTACACTTTCTTTTTCATCATAGTTATTACCACCAGTATTCAAATTACGAGCAAAACGAGGGAAATTGCTACTAGATACTTCAATACGTATACGATGCCCTTTTTTAAAGTAATTACTTGTAGACATGGGCGTCAAATCTATTTTATAGACCTTATTTTTCTCCATAAATACTTCTTTATCATAACCTTCACGATATCTTACACGCTGTATGGTTTCATCTAAATTATATGCTTTCCCATCAGGATATACATCGATAAGTTTAATAGTAAAATCGGTGTCTTTTGCATCTGAAGACACATATAATGTAGATTCAATAAAACCTGAAATTTCTACACCTTCTTCTAAAATATCTGTGGTGTAAACCAAAATATCATTTCTGGTTTCCATTTGCTGTTGATCGAAAGCGCCTCCTTTAATAGCATTTCCTGTACAACACACATTACCTCCATAAGAAGGCACTGGGTTCAAGGGATCGTAGGTGAAACTATCTGGATTATCAGAATTTACATTTGAGGTTGTTAATTTTCCATCTCCAAAAAAGCTATTAGCTTTTCCATTACTGTTTAGATAATAGGTTGTTAATTTAGCTTTTTCTGGTGGCCAAGTTTCTGATGTTTGCCACTTGTTACTTCCCATTGTATAATATTGTACTCTTGGTGTTTTCTCTTTAAAATCGTTCTGTTCTCCTTTCAGCCAAAAATCAAACCAATCATAAATTTGCTCGTCGTAGTTCAGCCTTGCGTCACCAACACTGCGTTCGCCAACTATAGTGTTTTCGGTTGCTCTGGTATAACCACAATGCAATGTTGGTGCAATTACTAAGTATTGATTATCTCTAATTTTTGCATCTTTAGAATTATTTCTAACATGATTAAATAAAGCTAGATTTGGAGTTATAGATACATCGTACCATGAAGCAAACCAAAAACTTGGAACACCAATTTCCATATCATCATGATAAATTCCTCCGTTAAACCAAGCTTGATCATTTGGTTTACGTTGTATCATTTTATCAAAAATTTCATTTTTACCATTTATGTTTTTTAATATATCCTGAATAGGTAAATGGTTAAGTGCTTCAGCCATATCTATTGGCGGATTTTCAGGTGCTAAATCGTAAAATCTGGAAATTCTAATTAAATCTTCTTGAGTTGCTCCAGCTGGAATACGTGGTTTAAATTTATCATGCTCTACACCATATAACCAGGAAAAAAATAACATTTGTTCAACTCCGCCACGATACCAATTTCCTTGTTCGTTAATTTTGCCAACCCTGCCAACACCAGCGCCATAACCTTGAGGCACCATTGCCACATGAGAAGGGTGATCTAAAGCAGCAACAGCCATTTGCCATTCGGCAGTAGAAGAACAACCAAAAGTTCCTATTTTGCCGTTAGACCAAGATTGATTTTTCATCCAGGTAAATGCGTCATAACCATCAGTTAATGGAACTCCTAAAATATCCCATTCACCTTCTGAAAAATATCGCCCACGTTCATTTTGGACTACATAAGCATAGCCTCTTTTAACTGCTTCTAAAGCTCTTTTTGCTGTTCTTGTTTTTTGTTCACCATCACCCCAAGAATTAAAATTATAAGGGGTGCGTGAAAAAATAATAGGCACTTTCTCATCAGTTTTAGGACGGTAAATGTCAGTTGCCAAGCGAATACCATCTCGCATGGGCATCATTATTTTTTGATCTATAATAGAAATTTCCTCAAGTTCTTGAAGCGTATTATCCTGTGCCTTTAGATTATTAAAACCTAAAAAGTAATTAATAAGCACAAACGAAATTAGAAAAGTGCGTTTTTTCATAAAAATAATTTATTTATAGTCATTAGTTTTTGTATAGTTTTTCGATAGAATTTTATCATTGGTTGGTCTTAATAAAGGCTAACGTTTAGGCTGTGAGGCTTTGCTTTGGCTAAAGTTAAAATTTATTCTGACGTAAGCACTTGCTAGTTTGAATGATTTATTATTCTAAGCGAGATTTAAAGCAATGGAGTATAGGTAGTGTTGTCTGAATTATTTATTTCCAGCTCTTCCTTTTAACACATCTTCAATATCCGCCATATTAAACCCCTTCGCTTTTAGTAGAATAAGGTAGTGGTACATTAAATCGGCCGCCTCATTTTTAAATAAATCAGGGTCATTGTCTTTTGCTTCGATGACTAGTTCTACGGCTTCTTCACCTACTTTTTGCGCTACTTTGTTGATTCCTTTTCTGTACAATTGATTTGTGTATGATTTTTCGTCATTATCATCAATACGCTGATTTATGGTGTCTTCTAATTGATATAAAAATCCTTTTGAAGTCTCGTCGTTGAAACAAGTCGTTGCTCCAGTATGACAAGTTGGTCCTTTTGGAAAAGCAGAAATGAGAATTGTATCATTGTCACAATCAATCTTTATGTCTTTTACCATTAGTGTATTTCCAGACTCTTCGCCCTTGGTCCATAATCTATTCTTACTGCGACTAAAGAAAGTTACTTTGTTTTCTAAAAGTGTTTTTTGATAAGCTTCGTCGTTCATATATCCCAACATTAATACTTGTAATGTGTTAGCGTTCTGAATTACGACTGGAACTAGTCCGTTTCCTTTGTTAAAATCTATTTTCATCTTGTTATTTTCTAATTGATATGTTTTGTTTTATCAGGTACTCTTTTAATTTGGGTATTGGAATTTCTCCATAGTGAAATATGCTAGCAGCTAATCCAGCACTAATTCCTTTTTGAAATAATTCATAGAAGTGCTCTTTAGCTCCAGCTCCACCTGAAGCGATAATAGGAATATTGACAGTGTTGTTCGCTTTTTGGGTAATGTCAAGTGCGAAGCCACTTTTTGTGCCATCATGATTCATAGAGGTTAATAAAATTTCTCCAGCACCTAATTCTTCTGCTTGTTTGATCCAATCCAATGTTCTCAGTTCTGTTTGCGTTCTTCCGCCTTTTGTGAAGACGATCCATTCTTCGCCAATCAATTTGGTGTCTACTGCAACAACAATACATTGCGAACCAAATTTAGAAGCGATGTCCTTAATTAATTGAGGATTTTTGACAGCTGAAGAATTAACACTTACCTTATCTGCTCCAGCAGTAATTAGTTTTGAAGCATCTTCTAAAGAATTAATGCCTCCGCCTACAGTAAAGGGAATGTTTATTTCTTTTCCAATTTTTTGAACCAAATCAATTAAGGTTGATCTATTTTCAATTGTTGCCGTAATGTCTAGAAATACCAGCTCATCAGCACCTTGTCGGACATATCCTTTGGCCAACTCAACAGGGTCTCCAGCATCTTGAATATCAATGAAATTAACCCCTTTCACGGTTCTTCCATTCTTAATATCCAAACATGGTATAATTCTTTTCTTTAACATAATTGCTGTAGTTCTTTGAGTGTAATATTGCCTTCATAGATGGCTTTACCAAGAATGACACCTTCACAGCCAAGCTCCTTTAATTGGTACAAATCATTCATGCATGAAACTCCACCACTAGCGATAAGTGAAATCCCGGTTGCCTTCATGATCTCTAGGTATAATTCATTCGATGCGCCTTGTAACATTCCATCCTTACTGATATCTGTACAAATAACGTGTTGAATACCTTTCTTCTGGTAAGAATCAATAAAGTCAATCACATCGATTTCTGATTCTTTTAACCAGCCATTCGTAGCAATTTTACGGTTGTTACAATCAGCACCTAGAATAATTTTATCGGCACCATATTTAGAAATCCACCCACTAAATATTTCTGGATTACTGACAGCAATACTGCCTCCTGTAATTTGTTTTGCGCCACAATCAAAAGCCAATTGAACGGCCTCATTTGTTTTTATACCGCCGCCGAAATCAATTTGCAAGTTGGTTTTAGCCGCAATGGATTCCAAAATTTTGTGGTTGACAATGTTGTTTGATTTTGCACCATCCAAATCCACAATGTGTAAATATTGGATCCCGTTTGCTTCAAATTCTTTGGCCACTTCTAATGGGTTCTCGTTGTATATTTTTTTGGTAGAATAATCACCTTTTGTTAGTCTTACACACTTTCCATCGATGATATCTATTGCTGGTATAATTCTCATAATTCTAAAAATTGTTTAAGTATTTTCTCTCCAATATCTGCTGATTTTTCAGGATGAAATTGCGTTCCATAAAAGTTATCCTTTTCCAAAGAAGCACTGAAAGGGAGGATGTAATCGCATTGAGAACTTGTCTCAACAGATAGCTCTGCGTAATAACTGTGAACGAAATAAACATCGCTATTCGTCTCAATTTCATTTGAAAGACTTCCTCTTAAAACATTGATGCTATTCCATCCCATGTGTGGTACTTTTTCTTTTGGCGGGAATCGTTTCACCTCAGAATTGAAAATGCCGAGACATTTTGTGTCACCTTCTTCACTTGAATTGCACATCAATTGCATACCCAAACAAATGCCTAGAAAAGGCTGCTTTAACTCTTTGATAAAACCATCTAATCCAAATTCTATTAAATAGCTCATGGCAGTACCAGCTTCTCCAACCCCAGGAAGAATAACTTTATCTGCTTTCAGAATTTCTTCTTTATTTCTCGTGACAATTGATTCATATCCTAGACGGTTAAGTGCATTTTGTACCGAACTAATATTCCCTGCGTTGTAATCGATAATTACTATCATAATTTTCCTTTTGTACTGGGTATTGTGTACGTTTCTGTTTTGCTTACTGCCATTTTTATCGCCTTGGCAAATGCTTTGAATATGGCTTCAATTTTGTGGTGTTCATTTTCTCCTTGCGCTTGAATGTTCAAATTACATTTTGAGGCATCTGCAAACGACTTAAAAAAGTGCATGAACATTTCGGTTGGCATCTCTCCAATCATTTCTCGTTTAAAATCAACATCCCAGACTAACCATGGTCGTCCTCCAAAATCAATGGCAACTTGTGCTAAACAATCATCCATAGGCAATAAAAAACCGTAGCGTTCAATCGCCTTTTTTGAGCCTAAAGCTTTAATAAATGCTTCACCAAGGGTAATCGCAACGTCTTCGATGGTGTGGTGTTCATCAATTTCTAAATCACCGTCCACTTTTACTGTTACATCAATGTTTCCGTGTTTCGCAATCTGTTCTAACATGTGATCAAAGAATCCTATTCCTGTAGAAAGTTCATTTTGACCGTTTCCATCAAGGTTTAATTCAACAAGAATGTTTGTCTCTTTAGTTACCCTATTGACTTTACCAACGCGAGGTTTTGATTTGAGGTATGCATAAATCTCATTCCAATTGGTTGTAGATATTGTAGCACTTTCATTTGATTCTCCAATAAAGACGCTTTTACAGTTTAAGTTTTCAGCTAGTTCCATATCTGATTCTCTGTCTCCAATCACATATGAATTCTCCAGGTCATAGTCACCATAGATGTATTTTTGTAATAAACCAGTTCTCGGTTTTCTTGTAGGCGCGTTATCTTCAGGAAATGACTTATCGATGAGAACCTCAGAAAATTCGACCCCTTCATTTTTAAACGTTTCTATGATTTTATTCTGAGCTGGCCAGAAAGTTTCTTCGGGAAAAGAACTTGTTCCTAGACCATCTTGATTCGTAACCATGACTAATTCATAGTCAAGTTGTTCTACAATTTTTGATAATCCTTGAAATGCACCAGGATAGAATTCTAATTTCTCTAAACTATCCAACTGATAATCAACAGGTGGTTCTATCACTAATGTTCCATCTCTATCTATAAATAATACTTTTTTCATCTTTATATTTCTTTTAAAAATTTGATTAATTGTTCATTCTCGGTCTTGGTTCCAATTGTAATGCGGAGAGTATTTTCAATTTGTGCTGCTCTATTTCGAACGACGATTCCATTTTTCAGTAAAGCTTGAAAAACCAATTCTTCTTTTAAAAATTTGACAAGTAGAAAGTTGGTGTCAGAAGGGTAGACTAACTTTACGATTTCTAACTCTAGGAGTCGTTTGGTCATCAATTCTCTTTCTTGCTTGATCTTAGAAATCTGTAATTGAATTTTTTCATTCACTGACAAAACTTCTAATGCTGCATTAATACTTAAGGTATTCACATTGTAGGGTGGCTTTATCTTATTGAGAACAGCAATAATTTCTGGATTAGAGAATGCCATTCCAATGCGCGCGCCAGCTAGGCCATATGCCTTACTAAAGGTTTGTAGAATGATTAAGTTAGAATTTTCATTAAGCAATGATAAAGCGCTTTCTCGTTCTGAAAAATCTATATATGCTTCATCAACAACTACAATTCCGCTAAAATTCGCTGCAATTTTATTGATTTCCTCCATACTAGATGAATTACCAGTTGGATTATTTGGAGAGCAAATAAAGAGTAGCCCAGGAGCACTGATTTTAGTCTGAATTGCCTCAAAAGTAGGAAGCTCAAACTTTTCATTCAAAGGAATTTCAACAATTTCGATGTTATTGATCGCCGCGGATACCTGATACATTCCATAAGTAGGAGGGAAAATATAAGCGTTACTTTTCCCTGGTTCACAGAATGCTCTGAAGAGTAAATCGATAATTTCGTCGCTTCCATTACCGATGAAAATTCGTTCTGTTTTAACTTTCCGAAGTTGAGATATTTCTATCTTAAGACTCATTTGAAGAGGGTCGGGGTAGCGATTTAACCCTGTTTCATTTGGATTTTCATTTGCGTCCAACCAAATATTAGCCTTTCCCTTATATTCGCTTCTTGCAGAACTGTATGGACTCATCTCGAGCACATTTCTTCTTGTAATGTCTTTTATATTAATCATTTTGAATCTCTTTTAATCTAAGTGTTACTGCATTCTTGTGTGCAAACAATTGCTCTGCTTCCGCCATGATTTCAATCGATGGGCCTATATTTTTAATTCCTATTTCGTTTATTTTTTGAAATGTTATTTTCTTCACAAAACTATCCAATGACACACCACTGTGGTTTCTAGCGAAACCATTCGTCGGCAAGGTGTGATTTGTACCACTTGCATAATCACCAGCACTTTCACAACTATAATTGCCAAGGAAAACAGAACCAGCGTTAACTATTTGGTCTATATATTCATCAGGATTGTCAGAAGCAATGATTAAGTGTTCGGGAGCATACTGATTACTGAATTCTATACAGTCTGATTTATCATTTAGTAAAATAGAACGACTATTTGAAAGTGCTTGTTGTGCAATTTCGCTTCGGGGTAATTCAACCACCTGTTTTTCTAATTCTTTATTTACTTGAGCTATGACCTCTTCGTTGTTTGATAGAAGAGTCACTTGGCTGTCAGCACCATGTTCCGCTTGAGATAATAAATCTGAAGCTACGAAAGAGGGGTTACAGGTTTCATCTGCAATAACCAAAACTTCGCTTGGTCCAGCCGGCATATCTATCGCAACACCATTTTGCTGTGCCAATTCTTTTGCTTTGGTCACAAATTGATTTCCGGGCCCAAATATTTTATAAACCTGAGGAACAGTTTCGGTCCCATAGGCCATAGCTGCAATAGCTTGAGCTCCTCCAGCTTTAAAGATTCTCGTTACACCTACTAAAGAAGCCGTGTAGAGTATTGCTGGATTAATTTCGCCATTGCTGTCTGGCGGAGTGCATAGGATGATTTCTGAACACCCTGCAATTTTAGCTGGAATTGCCAACATTAATATCGTAGAAAATAGGGGAGCAGATCCTCCAGGAATATATAGACCAACTTTTTCTATTCCAACACTTTTTCTCCAGCATTGAACGCCTAGAGTAGTCTCAACAACTGATTCATTGCTCTTTTGTGATTTGTGAAAAATTTCAATATTTCTTTTAGCGACTTCAATCGCATCTTTTAATTCTTTAGGAACAATTGACTTTGCGCTATCCATTTCTTTATCAGTTACTAATAAAGAGGAGAGCTTCGCTTTGTCAAATTGTGCTGTATATTCATAAATAGCTTGATCACCATTTTCTTTGACATTTGACATTATATCAGACACAATTTGATTGAGTTGATTTCTTTCGATTTCAGGTCTCTTGGTAAATTCGGACCAATTGGTCTTTAAAGGGTTCTTTATTACTTTCATTACATGACCATTTTATCGATAGGTACTATTAGTATATTCTCTGCACCAGCCTCTTTGAGTTGGTTGATTACCTCCCAGAATTCAGCCTCTTTTATTACACTGTGTAATGAACTCCATCCTTCTTCAATCAATGGGAGAATAGTCGGGCTTTTCATAACTGGAAGAATTGAGCTTACTTTTTCAATATTTTCATTGGGTACATTCATTAAAATGTACTTCGTGTTTTTAGCACTAAGAATAGACTTAATTCTAAACAAAAGTTGAGAGAGGATTTCTTCTTTTTCATTACAAAGTGTTTTGCTTTTTGCAAGAACAGCTTCAGACTTAAGAATAACCTGAGTTTCCTTTAGCCCATTTTTGAATAGAGTACTTCCTGAACTGACGATGTCACATATTCCCTCAGCTAATCCAATGCTAGGAGCAATCTCAACTGAGCCGGAAATGACGTGTATGTCAGCTTCTATTCCATTCTTTTGGAAGAACGATTTAACGGTGTTAGGGTAGGAGGTTGCTATTCTTTTTCCTTGAAAATAATTTAAAGATTCATCTGTAACATCTTTACTTACAGCAAGAGAGACACGACACTTTGAAAATCCTAATTTTTCAATTATTTCAATTTTCTTCTCTTTTTCGATTAGTAAGTTTTCTCCAATAATGGCAATATCTACGACACCATCCTCCAAGTATTGTGGAATGTCCGCGTTTCGGAGATATAGTATTTCAATTGGGAAATTACTGGCAGTAACCTTAAGTTGGTCTTTGCCGTTTTCAATGTTGATGCCGCAATTTTTAAGAAGTGTGATTGATTCTTCGTTCAGTCTTCCCTTTTTCTGGATGGCAATTTTAAGTTTACTCATTTTATAAATTTGGTGTCGGAGTAAACAAAAGGGAAACGTATAGAAACAAAAAACCCATTTGATTACTCAAACGGGTTTTAGAAATATTTAAATTAATTTATATATATCATTTTCACATCGCTTGAGAGCAAGTATGTAAATGATGATGATGTAAATTAATGTTGTACATGTTTTTTTATCTACAGCAAATATATGCATTTTTTTTAAAAAAAGATGCATATCGAAATTAAATTACAGATAACGTTTTGGCTAAAAAACAGACCCGATTTAAAGGGAGTCCCTATTTTCTTAGGTGATGTTAGCTTTATTTAATGGCCTCCAGATTTCCCATAGTACTTGTATACAAACTTTATGGAAAAGTTCGGGCATTTCCTTTTGTAACAGTAACTCCATGGCTGCAGGTCGTAATTCTCTTTTATCAAATAACGCTAGAGGCCATTTACGAGTGTTTAATTCTACCGCAGCGTCTACATTTCGGAGGCCGATTGTTTTGATTGTAATTACTTCGTAATTACGCTCAACTTTAGTTTGATGAATATAACTTACAGAACTCATTGTGTCATTTGGCCCTATTTTGTTAATGTGAGAGCAGGAAATAATTTTTTGATCGACTACTTGTTTGAAGTCTTTCAAAGCGTTTGATAATACTACAGCCAATACAAAACCTCCGCAGATTACAATTTCATTTTTTGGATACCTTAAATAATTAAAGTGGATTGGATGCGTATTTCTAAACAGTGTTGTGAACGCGAGGTTTTCACTTTCACTAATTAGACGACTTGCTTCATGTATAATTAGGTCATTCTGGTTTAAAGAATTTTTTTGACAAAGACTCTTGGGTAACTTACTCCAGTTAAGATGGTCTGCAATTTGAGTTTCTTTTGATTTAGTAAGTAGCTCTGAAAATTCTTTGTTTTTTTCTGGAGAGTTGCCGATTTTAGCATCTATTTGTGAGATAAAAGAAAATAGAGTATTTCTCCTGAAGGATAATATACGTTGAGAATTTTGGTTGATTAGAACATGGGTACTGGTAATTACACTTCTTTTATTATCCGAAGTGTTTCTCAGTTTTTCAATGTTTATATAGCACTTAAAGGTATCACCAGAATAAGCTGGGTTTTCGTAGACAACATCTTCTAGTCCCAAATGCAGTAAGCAACTTTCGGAGTAGGATTCAACAGCCATGCAAAGGGTTAAATTAAGTACTGCAGAGAAGGGCATAACCTTACTCTTTAAACCAACTTCTTGACTGAATAGATCACTCGTTTCAATATAATTACTCATCGAAACCAATGATGACCAGATTGTTGTCCATGAGTCATCCATGGTTATCTCGTAAGGACATGTAATTGTCTGGCCTTCGAAAACTGAATCTAGATCCAAACCATACTTGAATACCTTTGGCAAAACACTATTTGAGGGAACGACTCTTTTTAGTGTTTTTGTGTTCAGCTTATTTTTTATGGCTTTTACTATCGGAGGTCCAATGAATTCACCGTTAAGGTTCATGTCACACCCACTATTATAATTGTCAATTTTCTTAGTTAACAGTTCTCTTTCCTCTTCGCTTATTGAAAAGCAATGATTAACAATATCGATCTGATCAGGATGTAAAATCATTTTCCCATCTGCTCCACTCTTTTGCGAATTAGCACAGTTAGTGAAAAAACCAGAAAAATTGTGGACATCGATAAAAGGGGAATCGATGAAGGGTAAATTTGCACCTTTTGCTCCGAGTATCATAGTGTTGGTTACAAAGTTCACATTTTCAGCATTCATTTCAGCATTCATCTCAGCAAAAAGATCATAAAGCCCCAGAGCAACTCCCGAGATTCTTTGAGAAGATGAAATTATTAGTTCAAGATTTTTTAACGAATAAACTGTTTCAATAAGAGGAAGAAGATGAATTTTATTTTTTCTGCCAATCTGTTTACTTTCGATTGTTGCTAAAAATTGATCGGTTCCAACTAGATCATTTATGTTTTCGATATGCGGAAGCATCACTCCATCTATAAATTCAAGGTCAAGAAGCTCCATGTCTTTTTTGAATTCTGACTTGTTGCTGAAATTGTTAGTCCTAATTAGTACTTGACAACCCAGATCTGAGATTTGTTTTGCATGGTGCCTAATGTTAAAGCGTGCCTTTTCTTTTAAGTCGTTAGGACAGCCATCTTGAAGATCGAAAATATAACAATCCGGCTTACTCCATGAGGAAAGTTTAGAAAAGACATTCGTTTTATGCGGTGTGACGAAGAAATAGCTAGATGAATTTATTTTCATGTTTGAATTTTATTAATGCTAACGGTTTGGCTAAACTGCTTTTTAATGCAGTTGAGGTTTTTTTTATATGCTTTATAAGATGTCAAACTATTTATACACCTTATAAACTGCAAATAATGTAAGTTTTTCTTCATCGCTCAATCTTGGTCAAGTCATCAAAATTGATTTCTTTCTTTGTTAATTTACCTATTAAGTTTTTAAACTCTACAACCGCACCATTTGAATTAATACCAACTATTATTCCTTCAACAATTTTCCCTGAATTTTTAAATGAAACGGTATTTCCATTTTCAAATTCTATTTTTTTTTTGACTGAAGACTCAACTTCAATATTCGTCACTGAAGTTTCAGATTTCATTCCCCAAACATCTCCTTCCACTTTGATTTTTTTACCGTTGCCCTTTACATATATTTTAACATTCATCAAATATTCACCTCTATATTTTTCAGTAGCATTGTCTATGGCTAGTTCCAAAGCATCATCTTTTTTCATTTTTGCTGCTCCTTGAGCATTTCTTTGTAAGATAACATATTCTTTATCCGAATCTACATTTCGATTAGCGACGATAGTTAAATCACCTATTCTCTGGTAACAACTGCTAAGAATTATAATTCCTGATATTAAGACTAAAACTGTTTTCATATTATTATTATTTTTTTAGGTTAAACTAAATTATAATTATTAGTAGTTTTCTTAAAGATAATCATTTGATCCTTAATTCTGAGTAACGTTTTAAAAATCAAATTGTTAATATTTATTGATTATTAGTTTAAAATTAACTTTTTTTCAAGAAAATGATACCTCTCTGTAATTATTTTTTTCGGGGGGGGAAGTAAGAATTGTATATATCGTTCCAGCCAAGATAAGTAAAAACGGCATGGCTTCGTTAGGTTTAGGTATTTTAACCATTGTTATGTGCATCAATTTTATAAGTCTATTATCGACTGAAACCGATATAAGAAAATTGAACCGGATATTAGCGCATAAATTCTCGTCATTGAATAATAAGCTTCTTACGAATTTTCACTCCAGCTTTTTGAATTGAAGCTCTCAATATTACACCAAATTACACCTGATATTCCTTCTATTACGAAGCTATCTGCCACCTAAATAGACATGTTTTTTAGCTGAATCTTAAATTGAGTTACTCAATTGGAACAGTGTAATATTGAAAAATTCATGTATCTTCATCGGCTAGATTCAATAAATGTCTAAAATTAAGGAGGATTTACCGTTTACTGGCCTAAAAGGCTTTTCAAAACATTGGAGAAATGATGTCCTTGCGGCAATCAGTGTCTCTCTTGTCGCGTTACCTTTATCATTGGCCATAGCTGTGGCGGCAGGAATCCCACCTGTTTCTGGTTTAATCACAGCTGTAATTGGAGGTCTAGTTACTACTTTTTTTCGAAGCAGTGCCTTGTCAATTAATGGACCAGCTGCTGGATTGATTGGAGTTATTTTAGCGGCAGTCATAGCATTAGATGATGGATGTGGTTCAATAAAAGCATTCGAATATGTTTTGGCGGCAATCATGATTGCTGGAGCATTACAAGTGGTTATTGGTTTATTGAAAATTGGTCGGATAGCAGAAATGTTTCCTTCAACGGTTATACATGGGATACTAGCGTCTATTGGGATAATTATTTTCGCGAAGCAAATGCACGTTGCTATGGGGACCCACTCCGATGCCGAAAACACGATAGGAATTATTGCAGACATCTTTTATAAAATACCTGAAATCAATCCATATATAGCGATAATTTCAGGTATTGGTATCATTCTTTTGTTGTTTCATGCTCGAATTAGTTATAAAGTCTTTCACTTCATACCCGCACCAGTTTGGGTATTGGTAATAGCAGTTCCAATTGTTCTATTTTACAATTATTTAGAAGTGAATGAAATAGCAGTTTTGGGTAAGGCATTTAAAGCCCCAGAGAACTATCTAATTAATATTCCAAGTGATTGGAGGCAGAGTTTTGTATTTCCTGATTTCTCAAAAATATTTACTGGTACGTTTTGGATGGCTGTTATTTCGATCAATTTACTTTCAACAGTAATCACATTAGCCGGGACAAAAGCCGTAGACAAATTAGATCCTTACAAACGAAAAACGAATATGAACCGCGACTTGGTAGGTGTTGGTATTAGTAGTATTATTTCTGGAGCAGTTGGCGGACTTCCAATTATTACGGTGATTGTAAGAAGTACCGTTAATGTGCATAATCATGCAAAAACGAAATGGTCAAATTTTTATAATGGTTTATTCATCCTGCTTTTCGTATTGTTGTTAACTCCAATAATTCAATTATTTCCGAAAGCAGCGCTTGCAGCAGTCTTGGTTATAACGGGAATAAAATTAGCCTCACCTCGCTTATTTAGAGAGATTTATGATCAAGGTTTAGAGCAGATGATTTTCTTTATTTCGACGATTGTAATTACACTCTATAAAGATCCTTTAATTGGTTTATTGGGCGGAATGGGAATTACATTAATCGCACATCTTCTAATTTCTCGAGTGCCTATTACACAGTTTATACAAATGATTGTGACTCCCGGAACTCAATTAAAAGAGAACCAAGATGGCACATATACGCTTAAGGTAAAAGGGATTGCTAATTTCTTATCGATGTTGCGTTTGATTGGAATTCTAGAAAAAATACCCATAGGCTCTAATTTGAAAGTAGATTTATCTAAAACGCGCTTGATTGATTTAACCTTTCAAGAAAAACTTTTAGATTTCAGAAGAGTCCATCGCTTGACAGGAGGAAAAGTTCAGATTATTGGATTAACACAGCACATTTCAGCTTCAAATCATAATCTAGCACTGAAAAGTTTAATTGTTCCTAACTATCAAAAAACGTCACCACGACAACAACGTATCAAGAAAATCGCTTTTGAAAATGGGTGGCTGTATAACCGTGAAGAACAAGTAGATTCTAGTGAATTGTTAGAATTCGATTTCTTTCAATCACGACCGTTAGAAAAGAAAGCCAATATTATAGGTGGAGAATTTGCCGATTGTGATGTAGATTGGGAGATCAGTGATATAGTTTTTGATGAGGGTGCCATGCTTTCTAAAGAAGTTTATAAAACGACCGTTCAACTTATTCATCTCCCAAATAAAATACCATCATTTGTTATAGATAAAGAAGGTATTTTCGATAAGTTATTCGATCGTGTATTATCACTTAAAACAACTAAGGATATTGATTTCGATGAAAGTCCATTTTTCTCAAGTAACCTGAGGTTGACTGGTGAAGACGAGGTTGGAATTAGAAAGTTGTTTACTCCAAATTTAGTAAGTTTTTTAGAGTCAGAAGAAATCTACCACATCGAGTGTAATGGAACTGCTTTAATCATCTTTAAATCATTACGTAATGCAAATACTGGAGAGATGAAAAACATGGTTCGTTTTAGCAAAGAGCTAGTTAAACACATTGTACTGTAATATTGTGCATTTCACATTCCAACAGAAATAATCTTTAATTTGTTTTGTTACCTATAGGTTCAAAGCTAAGAAGTCGTAAGGACTTTTAACTGGAATTGAATTTTAAAGATAATAATAAATTTTCATAGGGATTAGTATTTATGAAACACAAACCCCTTATGTTTCTTAGGTATGTTATAAAAAATATAGATTACTTAACTTTATAAAACACTTAAGTTGGCACATAAATTAGCGGTTTCTAAATAACTTCTTGTAAGCAGAAACGGTATCGAAAAAGTAAACTACCTTCATTGTAATCGTATTTCTCTGGCCTTCACTCAATACAGAGTTGAGGTTCTGAAAATAAGATGTTTGAATGTTCTGTTCATCCTGTTGTAAAGCATTTTTATATACGATATTTAAAAAACTACCTGGAGCAAATTGCCACCCGAATATTAGATCTGTGTTAAACGCATTGAAATTAAAATTGGAATTTCCTGTAAACGAATCATCCTTAATAATATAACCTTCTGCATCAAGGTCACCATAATAATCATAGATTCCATACGACCAATAATGTCTGATGCGAAGCGTAAGGGATAAGTTGTTTTTGAACAAGTACTTTGCTTGGAGAATATTGGTCAGTGTTTTAACATCTCTCACACCGTACTTGGGTAATTCATCAAAATAACCTGCGAAACCTGCTCCGTTCAAGAAAATTGAATAATTATTCGATGTGCGAATAGTAAGTTTATCATTAACGCGTATTCTAGGTTCTATATTTACTTCGAAATAATTATTTACAATGTAATCTGTAAAGTATCCTTGTCCATAGCCAATCTCACCATCAAGAGCAACACGTTTTCTGTAATCTGAAGAGATACCGATTCCATTATAGTAATATTCGGGAGTAATAAAATTTTGACCAGGAACTCTCGATTCAAATAGGTCTACACCATCATTAATTTGAGAGCTCATTCTGATGCTGAATGCAGTGAAACTTGGTCGAATAAATAGAAATTTTCCATTGTATTTTTTCTTTAGCAGCTCATTGGTAGTATAGTCTTGTTCTAAGCTGAAATTGAAAGAATTATAGTTACTGTTCAGGATCCAAAATGGATTGTATTTATTGTATTGTAGATTAATTGAATGAGTCCTGTTATTTCTGGCGAAATTGACGCCAAGATCATTTGGATTATAATTGGGTGATTTACTTTCGCTTGAAAGTGAAAATTTAAAGTTGCCAGCTATCTTTGCGGCATTTAATTTAAAGCTCAAGCCATCATTATCATTTACTATGAAGAGGTTTTCGAGCAGGTTAGTGTCTCGCTGTGAAATTTTAATGTCACCTGATATGGAATAGTTAGATTTTCTAGAAACTAGGTTTAAACCCAACGCGGAGACATTGGCATCTATAAATTTACTTGCTCTAAATGTATTAAGGTTAATTAAATAAACCGAGCTGTTATTTTTCAAGCTTTGATCGAAAGAAATAATATTGTAATTAACGAGTGGGTTTGTTTCTACTTCTCTTGTTTTTCCGGTAATTGTATTTTCAATGACTGCATTGCTAGAGGCAGTAATAGCATTCATTATACCGACACCCAAACCATATTTATTTCTTCCTGAGATCTTTGCAACATTGAGAAGCTTTGAAGTAATCGGGTTTTCTATGACTACTTCCGTAGAATCGATATTTTCAAAAGCCTGCCCATATTGATTTGGAACACCACCAATTCTTCTAGAATAGAAAAGGTTTCCAAGGTTAAATAATTCAGTTCCTTCCTGAAAAAAGGTGCGTTGTTCTTCAAAAACAACTTCAAAAGCTCCAAGATTTTTAACAATATTGTCAGATCTAACTTGGGAAAAGTCTGGGAGTAATGTCATGTCGAGGGTAAAACTTTCATTTAATCCCAATTTAAGATCTACACCAGCTCCGTAGCCAAAAACTCTTTCATCTTTAGTAAATTCGGTAAATGAAGACAGGTAAGGAGATAAAGAAAGTCGAAATGGGTCTTTGATGTTATCTAAACCTTTTAAATAACCCCAATAATTGATTTCAGTTTCAACGTTTTTAGGAACCAGAGACCATTGTAGCTCTGTTCGACTTCTTCTGATTTCTCTTTGAAATTGTGCACGCCAGACTTGTTTATCACCTTTAGGGAAACGAATGGCATAATAGGGTATTTTTATTTCTACAATCCAGCCATCTTCAATAATAGCAACTTCGCTTTCCCAGACAGCATTAAATGATGGGTCTGAAATTCTGGAATCCGATTGAACACCCGATGCGGTGACTGAGAAAGTAAATGCATCGAGCATCTTATTATACGTATCAAAAGAGATGGAGAACTTATCTGCATTCAAATCATCATCGCGCTCTCCCAGCTGAGTTAGGATACTATCTGGATAATTATCAAAACAGTGGCCTAGAATATAAATATTATTGTCATCAAACAAGATTTTCACTTCTGTTTTAAATCTTGGTTTTTCACCCTCAGTTGGGTTGAGCTCCAAGAAGTCAGTTGCAATCTGAGCATTTGACCAGCTCCCTTCAATATCTTGGCCATCAATATTAATTTTGTCGTTCGTCCTCGAAGCTGAGATTTCTTTAATTTGCCCCCATGATGATTGCGAGATAATTAGGTATAGTAGTATCTGGAGAGTTTTATACAATTGCGTAAATCTTTTAAATTGAAAACAAATATATTACAAAAAGAAGGAATTGATGCGATAGTCGACTTACACAACTACATTCCCGCTATTTTCATTTTTATTCATTATCAGTAAAATAAACTGGTTATCATAAAGTTGATTAATACTCAAAAGTGTTGATCCAAGTAATTGAGGAATCAGTTTAATTGGTTATAGGTTAAAGCTACACAAAGTCGGCTCATTAATAAGGTTGTTTTCTCAAAGCTAAAATCCTCATAGAGTATAGGTTGTGTTGGCAATATGGTTTCAACCTCCTGAAAATGATTTGTCAACTGCAGAAATTACCTCTTTTTCAGATTTTGATCTAATTCTCATAATAAGCATTCCTATAAGGATAAGGACAATAGCACAGCACTCATATAAATCAGGAACTTCATTTAGAAGTATGAATGCAAATATCAGAGTTAAAAAAGGAGATAACATTGTTAATTTAGAGATAGTTTCGGATGAAGCGGATTTGATTCCCTTGTACCACATAAATTGGCCTAAAACAATAACAAGGATAGCATAAACTGCTATTAAGCCCCAGAGTTCTGCTTGGAAAGCATCTTGAAAATGATGAAATCCGAACAGGTTTATTGCTATTATGAAAAAACCTATAGATGAAAATAAATTCCGGGCGAACAGAAACGTTCTTACAGAGCAAAAAGATAGGATTTTTTTACTTATGATTATACCTAGAGCTTCAATAACGGCGGCAATCAGAATGATATAATCGCCGTCTCGAAACATATACATTTCTTTTAGAAAAACAATAATCAATACACCAGCTCCAATAATTCCTATTCCGATTATTTCATTTCTATTTAGGGCAGTTTTAAATATCCACCACGCAAGAAACGCAAACAAAATACTTTCAAAACGCGAGAGCATAACAACATTTGTTACACTAGTACTTTCTAGTGCTGTGTAGATCAGAGCAGGGTATAGACCAGCGACTATAATTCCTAAAAAAAGAACTGAGTGTTGCCTTAAATTAAACGATCGAAATTCCTTAATAATTCCTTTAGCCCCAAAGGATAATAGTACTACCAATCCCGCACAAAAATTTCCGATAAATAATAGATTGCAAAAGGATATGGCGCCGCCAAGCATACCCCCAGTTTGACTCAGTAATTTGACGGTAGGACTCGCAAGAGAAAAGCAAATAAGTGCAATAACTATTGAAAAACTTGCTTTTTTTATCATTCTAGAATTCTTTAATGTTTTGAGTATTCACCTCAATTGTTGCTAACGTTTAGGCCAAGAAACGTTGGCGACCCGAAGGGTGAATATGTTTTCTTAGGCATTGTTATGCGTATAAAAATAGCCCCACATTTCTGAAGGGCTATTTTGAATTGATATTATTTCATCAATGATATTATTTCATCAATGATTTTATTTCATCAATTAATTTTTGTTCTCTTGCTTCGAGTTCACCATCAGCCGAAGCTAATTTTAATAAGTCTTCAATGATTTCATTCCCTCTTTCAGGAGTAGAAAAGACAACATCATTAGCAGTTAGTGCAGGTAAATCTCTTGCGTTCATTAGATCAAAAAGAATTTTCTTTTCGCTTGCAGTGAAATTATCTAGACAAGATATTTTGTCAGCAAGAAAGCTTTTTTCTTCATCTTCAATCATACCATCTGCTTTCGCTAAATAAATCATTAGTTTGATCTCATTCTTTTTATCTTCCTTCGCTTTATGTTTTTTTGTTTTAAAAAGTTTCCCGAACATTCCTCCAACAGCTTTCCCTGTATTTTTCAGATCTCTTTTAACTTCTTCGGCTTGAGAATGGAAAACTAGTTCAGGCTTGTCAAATACATTGATAATACTTAAAGTATGTTCTGTATTTGTTAGCATGTGTGTATAAATTACTTGCACACAAGGCATAACTTCATAATAAAGATTTTCAGTAAGCACCTTTTCAAATGAATCTGTATTCAAACCAATTTCTTTTCTAAAATCTTCAGCATGTTGAGCTACAAGTTCATGATGAGACTCTACTTTATTATCATTGATATTCGTGAGCATTCTAGTTGTGTCTCCATTTTTATTGACATGAACTAACACTTTATCATTTTCAAGTTCAGAAATGGTATCACCAATATTAATAAATTTGTCTTTATCGTATTGTGAAATTATTGTTTTGACATATGCGAGTGTCCCTGTCTCTCCGTTTGCTTCGCATACAGGGCAATCAATTTTCCCATATTTTTCTTTGTCTCCATAGCAGTACGAACAAACTTTTGTTCCATTCCCTGAACAATCATGGCATGTAACTTCACCTCTTCCTGAGCAGTCAGAACATTTTATATCTCCTTTTCCAGCACAATCACCACATCGAACTTCACCTTTTCCTCTACACTTTGTGCATTGTTTTCTTTTTTTAGGCCTTTTACCACCACCACCACTAGCAGCATAATTACCATCACTAACCATTACATAACCTTTTCCACCACATCCTGCGATAGATGTACCGGCCATTCCAACAAGGCCAGATCCAATAGTACTTCCACATTTTACCAAACCATCTCCACCACATTTACCGCATGTATTTTTACCATCTCCATCACAATCTTCACACACTACTTTTTTATCACCATCACACGTAGTACAAGTCCATTCATGTCGACCACTACAAGTTTCATCACGACAAGTAACATGTTTTTCACCTGAGCATTCACCACAAGTAGATACTTTAGTTTCATCAGGTATATAATAATTTTTTTGTTCCGGAGAAATATTATCATTATCAACGATATCTAATGGGAAATCAAAGTAATAAGCTGCTGGACTGTCATTAGATGATGGGACTATAGAAAAATTCGAATCCAACATAGAAATCAATTTATCCGATTTCATAATTGATTTTTCTCCATGAACATCAACTCCTCCTTCCAATTCATTCATTGGATTACGCAAAGGTTGATGCATCGGAAACTCAAGTTGATTTAGTGTTCGTTTTGCTGCTTCTGCATTATATTTAATGTAAAGGAAATTTGCTCGCTTCAAAACTTGACCTTCGCTGAATATCATCTTGTCATATTCACTTGAATTTAGTCTTTTAATACAATCTTTTACTTGACTTAAATTAAAATCTTGCAATTGTTTTTCGGAATTATCTTTCATAGTTAGTTGATTGTAAATTTTCATTGTAAATATATAGTTGCTTTTATTAAATCACAAATAAATATTATATTAATTTTTTTTCTAACTTTAAAATGTATGAAAATAATTGATGTTTTAAAATATGATGGCCCTAATAATGTCCTCATATGGAAATGGCGCTCAGAATCTAATAGTTCACGTGAGCAAGAACTGCGTATGGGGTCTCAATTGGTTGTTAACCAGTCTCAGGAGGCATGTTTTTACAGAGGGGGAGAACTACTTGCTGTCTTTGGCCCTGGAACTCATACCTTATCAACTAAAAATTTACCTATTTTATCTAGTCTTGTAGGTTTAGTATTTGGAGGAGATAGCCCTTTTGTGGCTGAAGTTTATTTTATAAATAAGGCGGTGTCAATGGATGCCAAGTTTGGTCTTGTTCCATTCAATATGATTGAGCCAACCTTTAAGGTTCCTATCCCTGTCTCATGCCGAGGTTCTTTTGCACTTGTTGTAGAAAACTCAAAGTTGTTTCTAACTAAATTGGTTGGAACAGTTAAGGATTTTGATACAAATACACTCTCTGAATTATTTAGGGGTGTAATCTCAGAAAATGTAAAAAATACAATTACAAAAATAAGTCGTGAACAAAACCTAAGTCCTTTGGAATTAGAGTCAATTGTACATGAAGTAGGTGAAGCGGTTAAGGCCATTATTAATTCTCATTTAAAAGAATTTGGCTTAGCCCTTAAATTGTTTAATATTGAATCAATCCCTGTATTAGATGAAGATCAACGTGTAAAAGATGTTGTATCTCAATTTCAAAAAATAATGGCTGAGGATGTAGATGAACGTATGCGTTTAAAGCGACATGCAGATAATCTGGAAACCTACAAAGTTGAACGAAGTTTTGATACAACTGAAAAAGCTGCAGAAAATATTGGTGGCGGAGAAGGTGGCGGAGCAGGAGGTATTCTAGGAACAATGAT